>Ga0326514_10000312_pt1 | contig 33173 bp, 22 predicted proteins | sample 3_2548_0518_D_FD_203653 | JGI IMG/M metagenome (GOLD analysis project Ga0326514, IMG submission 203653) | Bovine rumen microbial communities from UC Davis, California, United States - 3_2548_0518 | ecosystem: Host-associated > Mammals > Digestive system > Stomach > Rumen | place: USA... | reverse complement strand
CCGCCGTGCACTGGATGGCGGTGTCACCGTGAATGAACTCAAGGAGGCTTTCTCGCAACTCTATGCCTACACGGGCTTTCCGCGTTCGCTGAATGCATTGGGAGTGTTGCAAAAGGTGTTGGAGAACAAACAGGAGAACTGGCAGGAAGGCAAGCCCTGGACTCGCCCTGAACTTTGGGATGATGCCGGGAAAGCACTGAAGCAAGGAACCGAGGTTCAGACCAGACTCACCGGCGGAAAGCCCTTCAACTACGACTTCTGTCCGCAGGACGACTATTATCTGAAGTCACACCTCTTTGGCGACATCTTCGCTGGCGACCAACTCTCTGCCGCCGACCGCGAACTCGTAACGGTTGCAGCTCTCAGCAGTATGAAGGGTGTGGAACCGCAGCTGGCAGCACATAAGGCCGGAGCCATAAATATGGGGAACACCAAGGAGCAGGTGGACGAACTCTGTGCATGGCTTTCAGCTAATGGCTACAGTCAGGTGGATTGTGCAGCGGATGCGAATGCCGGAGCATGGCCCAAGGGAAAACCCAATGATGCCTATGCCCAATACTTCATCGGCAACAGCCACTTGGCATCCATCGCCCCTGCTAATCTGTCAGAAGGCGCAAAGACCGTTGCCAATTACGCCAACGTCACCTTTGAACCCGGATGCCGTAACAACTGGCACATACATCATGGCGCACACCAGATTCTGATATGTGTCGCTGGCCGCGGTTGGTACCAGGAATGGGGCAAACCTGCCATCGCCCTCACGCCTGGCATGATTATCGATATTCCCGACGAGGTGAAGCACTGGCACGGCGCACAGCGTGACTCTTGGTTCCAACACCTGACAACCCATGTGGCCACAGGTGGCGAACAATCTAACGAGTGGTTGGAGTCTGTGTCCGATGAGATGTATAATACCTTAAAATAAGACAGTAGAGGAATAACCCACATGAAAGTATTGCTGATTAACGGAAGTCCTCATGCTTACGGCTGTACATATACGGCCCTGAGCGTGGTGGCTTGCCAGAGCAGGAAACCCAGCGCATCGCAACGAACTTTATACGTTAAGACGATGGATGATAAGCAGCAGATAGAAGGGATCACTGGAGATTTCCAGTGTCTTTATTTGAACAAAAACATAAAAATTCACCAATGAAATCCATCTGTTTTTCTTTTAATAGAAACAAATAATGGCAAGATGAGATGCTATTTTTTGTCAATGATACATTTATTCAACAGTTTGGGCAAATAGTTAAACGTCATTATGGCGATTAGCCATAACTTTGCAGCCAGTTTTTACTAACTATAACTAAAAGCACAATGAACAAGATTCTATTCACAATGGCACTTGCTGCCATTTTCCAGGCCGCCGACGCACAGGGGCCGCGTCGGGGCTTTCAGCGTGAGGCATTCACTACCGAGACACCGATGGTACACGACCCCGTTATGGCCAAGGACGGCGACACCTATTATATATATGCTACAGGGATGGGCATCCAACAGATGACGTCGAAGGACCGCAAGACGTGGACGGTGCTGCCGCAGCCCGTGATGACCGTCATTCCCGGCTGGACAACGGATTCCGTGCCCGGATTCGGCAGCCATGTATGGGCACCCGATGTTATCGAATGGCACGGACTGTGGTGGATGGCCTACAGCTGCTCTACGTTTGGAAAGAACGGCTCGGCCATTGGCCTGCTGAGCAGCCGTTCGCTCGCAGCTGATATATGGAAGGACGAGGGCTGCATCGTGACCTCGCGTGAGAAGCGCGACAACTGGAACGCCATCGACCCCAACTTCGTCATCGATGACAACGAGCAGCCGTGGCTAGTTTGGGGCTCGTTCTGGGACGGCATCCAACTTGCCCCTCTCGACTCAACGATGCACATGGTCCAAGGCACAAAACCGCGTACCGTCGCCCGCCGCTTTGACCCGAACTACAAACCCACGGAGCCGAATCCAACATCGAAGGATGCTGGCACCAACGCCATTGAGGCGCCTTTCATCTTCAAGCACGGCGGCTACTACTACCTCTTCGTGTCGTGGGACTACTGCTGTCGTGGTGCCAAGAGCAACTACCGTGTGGCAGTGGGGCGCAGCAAGACGGTCGACGGCCCCTATCTTGACCGCACGGGCAAGGACATGGCCAATGGCGGCGGCACGCTTTTCCTGGAGGGCGATAAGAAGGAATGGGAGGCAGCCGGACACTGCGCAGCCTATAACTTCGATGGCGAGGACATCTTTATCTGCCACGGCTACAGCGTCTCTCAGAACGGTGCCGCTATGCTCATCCAGCGTACCATCTCGTGGACGGCAGACGGATGGCCAGAGTTAAAGCCATAAAAGAAAAAAAGCGCTATCGGTTTTCCGACAGAACATCCTGCTCGCCCCCATTTTATTTAAAAAAGGAGAAATGGACGGCGCCATACTGCCGGCATTCAATGAAGTTGGAGTGCGACTGGAAGTCGTTGTCTTTACCGTGCTCAAGGACCAGAATGCCGCCATCGGTGAGCCAGCCTCCCGACAGAATCAGGTCGGGCAAATCGGGGAGACCGTTCAGGGCATAGGGCGGATCGGCAAAGATGAAGCCAAAGGGGTGTGGGGGAGGCTGGCGAAGATATTTGAACACATCGCCGGCAATGAGTTTCCATTCTGCCCCGATGCCCAGCTGCCCGGCAACGCTGCGGATGAACTGTATCTGCTGGTGTCCCATCTCCACGCTGGTGACCGAGGCGGCCTCGCGGGAGAGGAGTTCGAAGGAGATGGCTCCCGAGCCCGCAAAGAGGTCGAGGCAATCGAGCGCCGTGAAGTCGATGCGGTTGGAGAGGATATTGAAAAGTGCTCCTTTGGCAAGGTCGGTTGTGGGTCTTGCCGGCAACCTTGCGGGTACGTCGAAACGTCTGCCCCCGTATTTCCCTGTAATAATTTTCATTTTTTTTTTGAAAAAATATCGGCTCTACAACCGCTTGAAACGAGGATTTTTACAAAATACCTAAAAGTGACTATTGCGAGTCTCTGAAAAATGCCCTATCTTTGCAGCGTCAAAACGTTAGAAATCATTCATTTCTAAGTCAGATAGAGTTTAAGAAGAAATAGTTGGTACTAATAGAAGAAAGAAGGTCTGCCTGTGAGGGTGGACCTTTTTGTTGTTGCCTTCAATTTCCATTCGGCGATATCTTACGCAGAATCTGTTTGATGGTTTCGGCATTCTTCCGGAACTGTTCGTTCTTCGTATTTTCGGCGAGCGAAGTCCAGATTTGGGCAGCGAGGGTGAGGTTGGGCACAGCGAGTTTGAAGTCTCGCAGCTGACCCGCCTGCAGCTGACCTGCCTTGCTGTGGAGCATAGCCACATCGACGGCCAGTTGCTGGTCGAGTTTCATGTTGTTGAGACGGGGCATGAGCCGGGCGATGACATCCTGGTAGGTTTTCGACTCAGTGAGATAGCCGTGTGTACGATTGTGGAGATCTCCGATTTCGAGGGCGGCATTGATGATGAAGTGAATGACGCGCGGGTCGGAGGGGAAATGCTTAAAGCAGTCGTAAGCCATATCGAGATTGCTCTGCAGGAGCACCTGCAGTTCGCGGTTGCCGCTCTCTGTGCGCCGGTAGTGGTCGGCCAGCATGTGGTTTGTTACGGACAGCTGCAGACGGGTGATGAGCTGGTCGGTCGACATCTGTCCCTCGCCGTCCTTTTTCTGGAGGTCGCCGAGATGACGCATCAGGATAATCTGGGCTTCCGTGAGGGCATCGTACACCTCCTGCTCGCGTTTGAGGCGGAAGGAGAAGTCGGCGATGTTCATGTAATGATTGGCGACAGTCGAGGGGTCGATCCGGTTGCGTTTCTCTTCGTCATCCAACAGGGCACGCAGTAGCACTATGGTTTCTTCGCTGTGGTCGACAAACTGTTCCTGCAGGGCCTTGGGCATTGCCCAATAGGTGCGGGACATGTCGATATACTGATTGAGCACCATGTCTTCGAGTTGGGAACGGCGCTGGATGTCAGCCTCGCCTGCGGCAGTACGTTCGGCCTTGGAGATGTTCTTGAACAACATTTCCATGGCCCGCGGCTGGGCCATCTCCTGACATATCTTGAGGGCGTTCCAGCATTGCGCGAACTGTTCGATGGTAATATCGCGAGGCGACAAAGCGGACATGAACTTGGCGATAGCGGCTAAAGCATTGTCGAAGAAGGACCGTGCGTCGGCCTCGTGTTTAAGGATGTGATGGGCCTGGGCAATGCGCAAAAGCGTGAGCGGCCTGAAAAGGGCGAGCTCGGGATGGTCCTTGATCCGGGTCTCCACCCCTTTGTTGAGGGCTTCGGCATAGAGGAGAATCTGTTCGGCCTGAGCGATAGCCCCCACACCGTCGTTGACGAGGATGGTGAGGATTTTGGTGAGGCTGACCTGTGAATCCTCGACCATAATCATCCCCAGGATTTTGTCCTGTTCGGCGGGCATAGCGGTTTCTTTACGGAATATGGAACCGATGGAGGATACAATCTGCTGGAGGGCGTGGTTGTTGGCTGTGGTTGAAATAAACCGCGCCATACCTACGATATCGCCGGCTGTGGTCATCATGAGGAAACAGCTGGAGGCTCGCAGCATATCGTTGTCGGGACACTTTTCGAGCAGGTAATATCCGATGTCGGACATATAGGAAGCGTCAGAGTCACCCTGACACTTTGAAAGCGCGGCAAAGAGGAAGGGCGAATAGGCCAGAACGGGGAAGGGGTGCCAGGTGGTGTTGGTGGGGATGATATCGAATCCGAGACAGCTATTCCACGCCTTGAACCGTTCGGCATCGAATCCCTCGCCGATAATGTTCTGCAGGTCAGAGAGCCGGATTCCCTGTTTGGCGGCCACAACGTACCGGAAAGGTTCGGCCACTAGGTCGTCGCCCAAAGCTTCGCCGCAGCGTACGGTCACGAAATCGTAGAGGGTTCGGGCCTGTTCGGGAGTAGGTTTGGGGGTGAGGATGATTTCCCGGATATTGTCAATCTCCTCGTGGGAGAGTGTATTTTTGAATTCGTCTAATGTCATTTTCAAGACAGTTCTATGGTTTCTAATTCGTTGTTCCAGGTTTTCCAGCTGGCATCAGAAGGCATACGCCAGTCGCCTCGGGGCGAGAGACTGACGGTACCGACCTTAGGTCCGTCGGGCAGGCATGAGCGTTTGAACTGTTGCTGGAAGAAACGGCGGAAGAAAGTGCGGAGCCACTTGAGAATGGTTTCGTTGTCATATTTACCGTCGAATGCCTTACGGGCCAGGAAATAAATCTTGGATGGAGAGGCCCCGAATCGGAAGAAGTGATAGAGGAAGAAGTCATGGAGTTCATAGGGGCCCACAAGGTCTTCGGTCTTCTGGGCTATCTTGCCTTCTGCATCAGGGGGCGTCAGTTCGGGCGAGATGGGTGTGTCGAAAATGTCCAGCAGGATATCGCGCGAACGTTCATCGACGCTAGTCATTGCTACCCATCGTACGAGATATTTGACCAGGGTTTTCGGAATGGAAACGTTGACGGCATACATCGACATGTGGTCGCCGTTGTAGGTGCACCATCCGAGGGCCAGTTCGGAAAGGTCGCCGGTACCGATGACGATACCGTTGGTCTGGTTGGCTGCATCCATGAGAATCTGAGTGCGCTCGCGGGCCTGACAGTTCTCGTAGGTAACATCGTGCACATTCGCATCAATGCCGAGGTCGGCGAAATGCTGTGTAACGGATGGCACGATGGAAATCTCGCGCAGCGTGATTCCAAGACTTTCCATGAGTCCAAGACTGTTGTTGTGGGTCCGTTTCGTGGTTCCGAATCCGGGCATCGTGATACCGACAATGCGCTTGCGGTCCCAGCCGAGTTTGTCGAAGGCGCGTATGGTGACGAGCAGGGCGAGGGTCGAATCGAGTCCGCCCGAGATGCCGATGACGGCGGTCTGGCAGTTGATGTGGCGCAGACGGGTGACCAGGCCGGATACCTGGATGTTGAAAATCTCGTTGCAGCGTTCACTCATTTCCGTCTCGTCGCTGGGGACGAACGGGGTTGGAACGACGTGACGGTAGAATTTGTCTTCCCAGTCGGGCTCGTCAGCAGGTTCCAACTCGTTGGTGATATATTTTCCCCGGGAAACACCATCGGCGTCCAGCGAAAGGGGGAGCTCCGTATAGGTGGTCTGGTCGCGACGGAGGGTTTGCAGTTTTTCGATGTCGAGGTCGCGCACCAAGAGCTGGTTTTCCATAAGGAAGCGTTCGGATTCGCCGCAGATGCCGCCGTTCTCGGCAATGATTCCCTTGCCGGCAAACACGAGGTCGGTGGAAGACTCGCCGAAGCCGCATGCCGCGTACACATAAGCTGCGACAAGACGACCCGAATGGGCTTCAATCATACGGCGCAGATAGGCGTGTTTGCCCAGTACTTCATCGCTGGCGCTGAGATTGACAATCACCTGAGCGCCTCGCAAAGCCATAATCGACGAAGGGGGAACGGGCACCCAGAGGTCCTCGCAAATCTCGATGCCGACGATTGCTCCGTTCAGCGAGAAGAGCTGGCCGGCTCCGAAAGGTATGTCGTCGAGATAGGTGTCGGCGGGAACAGATGCCCCCGAATCGAACCAGCGGGCCTCGTAGAACTCGTTGTAGTTGGGCAGAAACACCTTGGGGACATAGGCGCGGATTTCGCCGTACTGGAGGACGACTGCACAGTTGTAGACATGGTTCCGCCATGCAACAGGCGCACCGACCACAATCATGGCCGACAGGTCGCGGGTGGCTTCGCAGAGGAGGTCCAGGGCCTGACGCGTGCCTTCCAGCAGCGTTGGCTGCCGGAACAGGTCCGCACAGGTATATCCTGTGATGGAAAGTTCAGGGAAGACCAGCAGCTGTACGCCTTCGGATGCCGCCTTGCGGATAAGGTCGAGGTGCTGGGCCAGATTATAATCTATATCGGAGACTTTCACCGTAGGCACGGCAGTTGCTACACGTAGAAAATGATACATATTCAATAGATTTTTGAGTGATATACGCTTATGTTTTGAAACAGGACTGCAAATATACGATTTTTTTTATGAAATAACCAAATTATTTGCCTGAAATATCGTCGCCGATGCAAATATCCTGTTGCGGAACCTTGTTCCAATCGAAAACCGACAGCAATTCGGTGGCGGAAACGGGTTCGTAGCGGTGGATGATTCCGCTGACGTGTGCCAGATGACCGAGAATTTCGGAGGGCTTGTAATGTTGTCGCAACAAACCCATATCGAGACTTCTGTCGCGTTTGCTGAGCCTTTGACCGGTGGTATTGTTCAGCAGGGGATGATGGCAGTAGGATGGAACCGGGAGCCCCAGGAGGCGGGCGAGCCAGATCTGCTGCGGGGTGGAAAGCAGAAGGTCGCGTCCCCGGACGACTTCGGTAACCCCCATCAGGGCATCGTCGGCTACAACGGCCAGCTGGTAGGCCCATGCTCCGTCGGCCCTACGGAGGAGGAAGTCGCCGCAATGCGAAGCGAGATTGACCCTTTGCGAGCCGTAATGGCGGTCCTCGAATTCCACGTCTACGTCAGGCACATACAGTCTCAGTTTGCCGGATGGCGGTACAGGAGTTTGCGGGGGAGGGAGAAGCGTGATGTCGACGTTCCCTTTCATATGGTCAGGGCGGCAAGTGCCGGCATAGACGATGCGTCCGTCCATCTCATGGGGGGCCTGTGTCGCCATAATATCGGCTCTGCTGCAATGACAGGGATAGACGAGGCCACGGGTCCACAAGCGGTCAAGACAATGCCGGTAGATGTCGGAGCGCAGGCTCTGGAGGTATGGGCCGGCATGGCCGCCCTGAGAGGCCCCTTCGTCCCAGACGAGTCCCAGCCAGCGGAGGTCGTCTTCTATCTGGCGGGCATATTCCGGGCGGGAGCGCTGCGGGTCGAGGTCTTCTATACGAAGTAACCAAACTCCTCCCTGGCTGCGGGCTGACAGCCAGGAGAGGAGTGCACAATAGACATTGCCCAGATGCATCCTGCCCGTAGGGGAAGGCGCAAACCGTCCTTTCATTACATTCTCTTGTATTTCTCGCGGAATACATCGTCGGGATCCCATCCGCCAAAGAACCACTTGGGAGAGGAGTAGTTCTGGATGACGGCATCGTCTTTGGGCAACTCCAGCCACTTGGCATAGGGGTGGCGGCAGGAGTGGTCAATCACCGAGCCGTTCGACATCTTGGAGTTGTATTCTGCAAAGAAACAGGTGGGGGAACAGATTACCGTCCAACCGCCGGGCTGAATGTTCTTGAGCACACAGTTGAGAAGCACCATCTCGGCTCCGGGGTACTGGGGCATATTGAGGCCGTTGGTACGTCCCAGGTCGGAGATACCGGTTCCGACAGACTGGAATGTACATTCCTTGAGCACGAGTCCGCGCTTACCCTCTTCGTTGTGAACCCAGCAGTAAGGTCCGTTGTTATTCAGGAGCAGACAGTCCTCCAGATAGAGGGCACCGAGGGTTGACACCATGTCGTAGTTGCCAAAGAGTTTGCAGTTCTTGACATATACCTTGCCGCGTGCCATCAGCATGGAACGTCCGCCCTGCAATTCGCAGGATTGGAGCATGATGTGTTCGCCGTTGATCCAGATGGCGGGTGAATGGGTGTTCACATCCGGTTCGTCGTTGACGATGGACATATTCTCGATCACGATGTCATAGCAGTTGTCGATGTGCATGACGGCGTTGCGGTTGGGGAATGACCCCGCAATATCGGCTGTTTTATTACGGATGGGCGAGAGGTTGAAGCAGTCGCTGTTTCGGTAGTGGAGTACCGTCTTGCCGGCACCTGCGCCGACCAGACGGACGTGGGTCTTGTTGCGGAAATAGATAAGTTCCTCGTAATCGCCTTCGGAAACATTGATGATGATGGTATCCTTGCAAGAGTCGGGCAGGTTCTCGAATGCGCCTTGAATGGTGGTGAAATCGCCCTTGCCGTCCTGACGTACCTGATAGACGCCGCGGGAAACGCCCATGGCGTTGCCGGCAGTAGAGAAAATCCATTTATCCTCTTTGCTGACACCGTTCCAGGAGTCGCCCGCATTGTCGAGCACACTCTTGTCGATGGTCACATAGTAGCGGTTCTTATAGGTGATCATGTTGTGGTGCGGCTGGATGATGACACGGTTCTCCTTGATCATCACGGGATGGAAATGGAACCCGTCGGTGAAACCGCCGATGATGGAAATCTGATACAGGGTGGAATCGTCTTTCATCCGCTTGTCTTTCGAACGCTGAGATTCAGGCGACGAGGGCGTATCGGGTTTCGTATTGCGGTTGGTGGCGATGAAGGATCGCGCATAGTTGTAAGGTGTGGCCGGATTGTGGTCCACCTGGATGGCGCGAGGCTTGGTGGTAGGACCGTCCGGAATGGAAATATCAATTTTGTCCACCAGTGTGTCGGTGACGGCATCATAGACGCAAATCAGTCCGGATTCGCCGCGTGTGGGGGTGGTTCCTTCAGGGAATACGATAACAAGACGGGTGTCGGGCTGTACGTTGACGTCATTGATTGCGGGGTAGACTTCCAAGTTGAATTTCTGGCGCTTGGTACAGGCACTCACCATCAAGATCAGAACAGCGATGAGGGATAGCTTAAAAAGCTTAAGAAGATTCATAAAACTGATATTAAGTTATTAGTGTTGGTTATACTTGTTCGGATTACCGATTATTACTTTCATTGGAATGCTTCGGAACTGTCTTCAAAACGGAAGTCGCGTTGCCACTTGTCGTCATGCCACGCAACTGAGAGGGCATGCAGCATGAGCCGTTGTGAAGCAGGTTGCGGGGAGGAGGTGTCAACCGGGCCGTAAAGGGCGTCACCCAGAATGGGATGCCCGAGCCCTCGCGGGTCGCTGAGATGGAGCCGCAGCTGGTGGGTTCTGCCTGTCAGGGGCGAGAGTTCGAGCAGGGTGGTATTTCCTGAGGAACGTATCACCCGATAGCTTGTGACGGCTGTCTTGCCCCATTGCCAGTCAATTGCCTGCCGGGGTCTGTCCTCGGGATTGGGACAGATGGGGAGCGAGAGGATTCCCCGGGATGAAGGCACGCTTCCGGCGACCCATGCCCGATAGGTTTTGTGCACCTTGCGGGTCAGCCAGAGCGCCTGGAGCCGCTTGTGTGTCGTTGCGTCTTTGGCGGCTACCAGCAGTCCCGATGTCGCCATGTCGAGCCGATGGACCAGCATCGGGCTTCCGCAATGCGGGTATTTCTCCAGCAGCCATTGCTCCACGTTGGCAACGGAAGGGTCCCGGCCGGGAACGGAGAGCATACCGGCGGGTTTGGCAACCACTACGAGGTCGTCGTTTTCCCAGACCGCGCGGGGGTCGTCCTCCCTGTTCTGCGGGGGCTCTGGAATGCGGTAGGCATTGTCGAGCATATAACTGAGGACGGGACCGCATTTCTCCATACAGGCGGGATAGGATGCGCCGTGGGCATGCGGTTCGCCTGCCGAGGCTGTTCCGTACCAGAATTCGGCAATGTGGAGGGGACGCAGCCGATGGCTGAAAGCATATTGCAGGAGCCGGGGAGCTGCACATTCGCCGCTACCTCCGGGCGGAAGTCCCTGGCGCAGGCTTTGGAATATTTCAGTCAGGTCCCTGCTCAGTCCCATGACATTGAGCATGCGGAAGTGACGGAATATCTCCTGCTGGAGGGCGAGCGATCGAGTACGGCGCTCTTCCTTGAGCGCTGCGATTTCCTCCGTTGTCTGCCGGTTTTCCGGAAGGTTTGTCTCTAAAGAACGTATTCTGCGATTGAGGGCCGTGATGCGGGCCTCTTCACAGCGATAGAAGTCGTCCGGGTTGTTGAGGTCGTAGACAGGCGGCACAAAATACGCCTGTGCCTCCGCATCCTGCAGCATCATACCCGAACAGGCAGCCAGATAGCCTGTGCGCCGGTCGGCATCTGCAACAAGCAGAATACCTATCATCTTGCCCTTCGAAAAAGTTTCTTCCCAAAGGGGATGACTGTGAATCGTCCGCCACACCTCATCACGAGCCTCTATGCACAGGGGATGGGGCTGGCATCGGAAGGGTTGAATAGGGTCGCTGCCCGAAGCAGCAACCCTATTATTATTTAAATAATGTATCAGCAAGGACGTTTCTTGGGAAGATTGAATACATCCTGTACCTCCTTCATGGCCGCATCGGTCATTCCGTCGGGTTCGCTGCCCATATTGCGGGTACACATGTAGATGTTGGCAGCCTTGCAGAGCACATCGGTCTGGTCGAAGGCATCCATGATATCTGTACCTACAGCCACCGTTCCGTGCTTCTCCCAGAGCACGACGTCGTGTTCCTTGATAGCCTCAAGGGTTGCGTCGGCCAGTTCGATGCTGCCGGGCAGGGCGTAGGGAACGATTCCGATGCCGAGGGGTGCGAATGCAAGAGTTTCGGGAATCATGCTCCAGAGCACACGTGTCATTTCACCGGGACGGAGGAAGCGTTCGATGTGGCTCATGGCTACGAGTTCGATGGGATGGGTGTGGAGCGTGGCTTTGTAGCAGCTGCCCGTTTCGAGCAGGTAGTTCTGCAATGCCAGATGGGAGGGAAGTTCCGATGTGGGCATTACCGGTTCGTCGGCAATGATTTCATAGCTTTCGCAGTCGTCGCAGATTCGGATGATAGAACCGTTCTGCATGGGCCAGCGGGCGAGGTCACGCATGCGTTTGCCCGTGCCTTTGGCATAGAAATACTTACCCTTCAGGAAGGGCAGTTTCTTGCCAATCTGCTTCACGGGAGCGATGGCGGGCATGGCCTTGATTTCGTCATCCACAAACTCTGTGATGTTTACCGTGATATTGCCGCCGTTGCGTTCGGCCCAGCCTTTCTGCCAAAGATAGCCTGTCACTTCGGCAATCTGATCGACCACAGCCTTCAGGCCCGGTCGTCCGTCGAGAATACTTTTCATAGTTTTTTGAATATTTTATTTGTTTAGAAAACGTTGGATTTCGTTTTAATATTTGTCACCATAGCGTTCGCGGGTAATCTGGTCGAGCGACTTTCCGCGTGTGTTGGGCATGCCGATCAGACCCACAACCAGCGAAATGGCCAGCAGGGCAACCATGCAGTAGGCTGCAAGGGTGAAGCCCTCGCCATTCTCGCCGTAGATGAAGGTGAAGATGAGACCCCACACAGCCGAGAGACCGCGCACGATGAAGAACATCAGGCCCTGAGCGCCCGCACGGAACTTGGCGGGGAAGAGCTCCGAGCCCCAAAGGGCATAGAACACCTGTACAGAACTACCGTTGTTGACACCCCACAGGATCGTGAAGAGCCAGATGCCGCCGATGGTCGAAACGCCGCCGCCGATGATGAGAATCCATGCGGTAAGGGCTGCAACGAGGCCGAAGATGTAGAAGAACTTGTGCGACATCTTGTCGATGAAGAAGGAGATGATAAAGGTGGTGGCTACCACGAATACCCAGCTCACACAGCTCAGCATATTGGCTGTCTCATTGCTCAGGCCGCCCGCAGTCTCATAGATATGTGGCATGAAGAAGCCCATCACGGAGGCCACAAGGTTCCACGTCAGGTAGATGGTGGCCAGGAAGATGACGGTACGCACGGCGATGCGGTTGGTGAAGAGTTTCTGAATGTTGTCGAGAATGCCGTTGTTCTCGCCGCTGGCTTTCTGGGCGGTGAACTCGGAACTCTCCTCAAGCTGGCGCTGGAGGGTCCAGGCCACAAAGGCTACGATGAAGAGGGTGAGGAACACCATGCGTGACGAGAATACCTGAATGGCAGCTTCGCCGGCGTCGGCTCCCATGAAGGCATGGGCCAGCGATTCAACGGGTGCATAGAGCAGTCCGCCGGGTGCCAGTAGCATACCGAAGAAGAGGATGAACATGGGACCGATGCCCCACGACATCTGCGAAATACAGATGTTGCGGCCGCGGGTGTTGATTTCCGAACTCTCCGAGATATAGGTCCACGAGGCCGGAACACCTACGCCCACGGAAATGCCCGTGATGAGAAATCCCGCCAGGAGCATCGGGAAGTTGACACTCAGCATCACCAGCAGAACGCCCGTCATATAGACCAGCAGGTTGTAGGTGAAGATGAACTTACGGCCGTACTTGTCGGCCAGGAACCCGCCGATGATGGCACCGATGGCGGCACCCAGACAGTTGGCGCTGATGAAGTTGAGCCAGCCGAGGTTCACCTCCGACAGGTTCAGATAATTCTGCCAGAGGGTCAGACCGCTGGCGCCGGCCACGATGGCTCCGGCATCAAGATAATTGTTGAGAGACACGGCGATGGTGCTCTTCAGACTACTGGACTTAGACATTTCTTTTTTTCTGATTATGTGTTAAAGTTGATTTGTTGTTTGCTTATTGTTCGCAGCATGCCACATAGCGCTCATAGGCCTTGTTCCAGACCTCACCGTCCTGGGGTTCGTAGTGGCCGAGGGGCACGGCCTTGGCGATGAGGGCGCGCATTTCGGTGATGTCCTTGACCAGACCGAGGGCCTTGAACTGCATCATGATGTTGCCGATGGAGGTAGCCTCCGACGGCCCCGTCAGCACAGGCACGCCGGTCGAGTTGCTCGTCCATTGGGCCAGAAGCGCATTCTGGGCGCCGCCGCCGATGATGTGGAGCACTTCGATGGGGAAGGGTGCAAATTCCTTGAGCCAGCCGAACACCGTGCGGTAGCGCATCGCCAGCGACTCCATGATGAGACGGGCCACCTGCGCATCGGTTTCAGGCACGGGCTGCCCGGTCTTCGCACAGTAGTCGCGGATGGCCTGAAGCATCGAGGGCGGATTGGCAAAGGCAGCATCGTCGGGGTTGATGAAACTGCGGAAAGCTTCGCCGCTCTGTTCCATTTCGCCCAGTTCCTTGAAGCCGTAGTCCTTGCCCTGTTTCTTCCATTCCTTGCGGCATTGTTCCAGAATCCACATGCCCGTGATGTTCTTCAGGAAGCGCGAGGTGCCTTCTATACCGCCTTCGTTGGTGAAGTTCAGTTCGGCCGAACGGTCGGTGATGATGGGATCCTTCGTTTCAATACCCATCAGCGACCAGGTGCCCGACGAGAGGTAGGCGAACTTCTCGTTGCGGGCGGGAACGGAAGCCACGGCCGAGGCCGTGTCGTGGCCTGCAATGGCGATTACGGGGATATCGTATTTGAATGGGGCAACCTCCTTCTTGAGGCGGCCTATGACCTTGCCGGGCATCACGATAGGCGGGAAACAGGTGATGTCGGCACCTGCTGCCTCGATCAGTTCGCGGTCTATCTGTTTGGTCACAGGGTCCAGGAACTGAGAGGTGGAAAGGATGGTGTATTCGCACACCTTTTCGCCCGTGAGGAGATAACTGATATAGTCGGGGATGAAGAGATACGACTTGGCCTGCTTCATCGGTTCGAAACCTTCCTTGTGGCAGGCGTACAGCTGGAACAGGGTGTTGAAGTTGAGGAACTGGATGCCCGTCTTCCTATAGACGGTCTCGCGGGGGATAATCTGCGTGTATTCCGCAATCGCCGTGTCGGTATAGGGATCGCGGTAGGCGCGTGGTTCGCTGATGGCCTGCCCGTTGCCGTCCAGGAATACGATGTCGACGCCCCAGGTATCTACGCCGATGGCATCGATGCGGATGTCGTCCTGTGCGGCCAGGTCGTTGAGGCCGGCTTTGATTTCGCCGAACAGGGTTTCCAGACTCCAATAGAACTTGCCTTCCTTCTCTCGGATGGCATTGGGAAAACGGCGGACTTCCTCCGTTTCAAGTACTCCGTCGGCTAGTCGTGCCAGAATCAGACGACCGCTTGTAGCACCGAGGTCGATAGCTAATACGCAATTTTTCATTTTACCACAGCTCTGTGAGCTTTATATAAGTTATTAAAACAGGTTTATAATAAAATTATGCTGCGAATATAGGCAGAATTTTCGAAATTTCCAAATTTTGTTGTGCCAAAATATTCAAATTAAACGAATTTTCATCGTTTCCTGTGTTTTTTGACATATTTTAGCCTCTTTTTCGACAGATTCAGTTCAGGCTTTTGTAGAATCGGTTTACCAGCCGGCGATAGCTTTCGGTATAGTTGCCCAGTCCGTCGCGTACCGTCAGCGTGTTGCGTTGGGGAACGGCAGCCTGCCGGCTGAATGCGGCAAGCGAGCGTTTGGGTGCCTTGCCGTCCCTGGTGACGACATCCGTGATGACTGCGGGCGAGAGGCCGTGGCAGAGGGCAGAAACGGCCACCTTGTCCCACTCCGATGTGGGGAAGATGATGCACAGGCGGCCGGCCTCGCTCAGGCGTTGCGATGAGATTTCCATCAGCTCGTCAAAGGGCAGGACATTGGCGTGCCGAGCTGTCGCACGTCCCTCGTCGTCGGGCAATAGCGTGCCGTTGAAGAAGGGCGGATTGGATACGATCAGGTCATACTCGCGGGCTTCGGTTTCAAGGTGAAAATCGCGGATGGCAACCGAGTGTACACGCAGGCGGTCGGCCCAGGGGGAGAGGGCGAAATTTTCGCTGGCCTGGGCTGCAGCTTCCCCGTCGATTTCAACGGCGTCGATGCGGGCCGTCACCCATTGTTGGGCGCACATCAGGGCGATGACTCCAGTGCCCGTGCCGATGTCCAGAATCCTTCCGCACGGGGCTGTAAACACTTCCCCGCACCAGGCTCCCAGCAGCACTCCGTCGGTGCCGATTTTCATCGCACATTTGTCCTGCCGAATTGTAAACTCTCTGAACTCAAATAACGCCTTACTCATCATTTTGGTTTTTTTAACGCTGCAAAAATAATCATTTTTTTGGAGATTACAAAATAATTTGCTATCTTTGTGCCGATTTTTTAGTATCAAAGCAGATTATGAGCATAAAAAAGAATAAAAAAGAGCAAGAGAAAGCCTCACGCAACGACCGCAGTCGGAAACCTGCCGAACCGTTGACAGAGGCGCTCCAGGACGCCGACGATACCGGCAGCGGGGATTCCGACAACCCCGGTTCGGACGACGGCCCGGCATCCGGCTTCCCCGGCAACCCGGGTGGCGGAAACCGCGATGGGGATTCTGATTCCGGAAATCACAAAGTCGCAAGCATGCGTTCGTTTGAAATCACGGTACCGTTGTTCTCCGACGGCAAGTTCGACGGCGACTACGACAGCAAACGCTGTCCGGTCGACCGTCTGCCCATCATACCCTCGCGCAACGAGGTGCTTTTCCCGGGCATCACCCTGCCCATGCGTATCAAGCGTACACGTACCAGAAACGCCATCGATACGGCCATCAAGAACAACACATATATAGGTGTAGTGCTCCAGAGCCGCATCTCGGTCGAGACACCCTCCGATGCCTTCGACCTCTGTACCGTGGGCTGCGTGGCCGAGATTGTGAAGGAGATTCAGATGCCCGACAATTCAATCAACCTGCTCATCACGGGCAAGCGTCTCTTCCGCGTCAGGTCGGTCGAGTCGACCGACTTCGCCATGTTTGCCTCCGTCAGGGTCTACAGCGAGACATTGCCCCGCAAGGATGAAAACCAGGTCAGGCTCAAGGCGGTAGCCAACAATATCAAGGACGATATCTCGGAGATTATCAACCTGGAAGGCGACGCCAGCCACGAGGCTTTCTTTGCGCTCTCGTCGTTCGACGATATCCACTATGCTGTCAATTATGCCTGCTCCACTTGTCTCTCCATGCCCAAGGACCGCCAGCACCTGCTGGAGGAGAGCAACGTGCTGAACCGTGCACTGATGCTGGCGAGTCGGATTTCCAGCGACCTGCAGTATGCGAAGATCCGGTCCGAAATCCGTAATTCCACCCAGACGCGCATCGACAAGATGAATCGCGAAGCCTATCTCCGCAACGAGATGGAAGCCATCCAGATGCAGTTGGGCGAGGGGGCGGCCGACGATATCTCGCGGCTCCGGGATGCCGCACTCTTCAAAGTCATGCCGCTCACCATACGCGAACTTTTTGAAAAGGAACTCCATAAACTGGGCCGTATGAACGAACAGGCGCCCGACTACAGCATGCAGCTCAATTATCTCCAGACCCTCGTGGATCTGCCCTGGGGCAAGACCACCGAGGACCGACTCGACCTGAAACATGCCCAGCGCATTCTCGACCGCGACCATTACGGTCTGGAGAAGGTCAAGGACCGCATCCTCGAACATCTTGCCGTCCTGAAGATGCGCGGCGACATGAAGTCCCCCATTCTCTGTCTCGTAGGCCCTCCGGGCGTGGGCAAGACCTCGCTCGGCAAGAGTGTGGCCAAGGCCCTCAACCGCGAGTACATCAGGGTGTCCCTGGGCGGTCTGCACGACGAAGCCGAGATACGGGGCCACAGGCGTACCTACATCGGTTCCCTGCCGGGACGCATCATGTCGGGGCTGCTCAAGGCAGGCACCGACAATCCGGTCTTTGTGCTGGACGAGATTGACAAAATCAGCAACGATTTCCACGGCGATCCCGCCTCCGCTCTGCTCGAGGTGCTCGACCCCGAGCAGAACAAGACCTTCCACGACAATTTTCTGGATTTCGACTACGATTTGTCGAAGGTGCTCTTCATCGCCACCGCCAACGACCTGGCCACCATTTCGCCTCCGTTGCTCGACCGTATGGAGATTATTTCGCTCTCCGGCTACATCGAGGATGAGAAGGTGGAGATTGCAGCCCGTCATCTGCTTCCCAAACAGAAGGAGGAAAACGGTCTGCAGAAAGTGCGGTTCTCGATACCCCGCACCACCCTCCATGCCATTGTGCAGCAATATACCCGCGAGAGCGGCGTGCGAATGCTCGACAAACGCCTGGCCAAGATTATGCGCCGCGTGGCATGGAAATCCGCCAACGGCGAGACGCTCCCCAGTTCGCTCAAGGCTGCCGACCTCAAGGACTATCTGGGCACGCCCGACTACGACCCCGACAAATACGAGGGCAACGACAAGGCCGGCGTGGTGACAGGACTGGCCTGGACTTCCGTCGGGGGTGAGATTCTCTATGTGGAATCCGCCCTCTGCAAGGGCAAGAGCGAGAAACTCACCCTCACCGGCAATCTGGGCGATGTCATGAAGGAAAGTGCCCTGCTGGCCCTTCAGTATGTGCGTTCGCATGCCGACGAACTCGGCATTCCCGAGGCGGTGTTCGACAATTACAATGTCCATATCCATTGTCCCGAAGGCGCCATTCCCAAGGACGGTCCCTCGGCCGGCATCGCGATGGTGACCTCTCTGGCTTCCACTTTCACCCAGCGTAAGGTGAGGGCACGCCTCGCCATGACGGGTGAAATAACCCTCCGGGGCCGCGTGATTCCCATCGGCGGCGTCAAAGAGAAGATTCTGGCTGCCAAACGGGCCGGTATCACCGATGTCATCCTCTGCGAGGATAACCGCAAGGACATTGGGGAAATCAAGCCCCAGTATATCGAAGGTCTGACCTTCCATTATGTGCGTGATGTGCGCGATGTTCTCGATGTAGCCCTGCTGCCCGAGAAGGTGAGCCATCCTCTGGTGTTTGACCTCTCTGCCCGCAAGGAAACCTGTTTAACGAATAAAGAGCAATGATTCACGATCTGGCTTTGATTATGCTGACGGCCGGCGCGGTCAGCCTTCTCTTCAAGTTCCTGAAACAGCCTGTCGTCCTGGGCTATATTCTCGCCGGCATGCTTGTGGGTCCCTATTTGCTGGGACAGACCCTCATCAACGATACCGAAAGTGTTGAGACCTGGGGACAGGTGGGTGTGATTTTCCTCCTCTTTTCGCTGGGTCTGGAGTTCTCGTTCAAGAAGCTCCTCAAGGTGGGCTCCACGGCCATCATCTCGGCCCTGGTGATAGTGATGGGCATGATGACGACCGGATTCCTGGTCGGACGGGCCATGGGATGGACCGAGATGAACTCACTCTTCCTGGGCGGTATGCTCTCCATGTCGTCCACCACGATTGTTTTCAAGGCCCTCGACGACCTGGGACTGCGCCGGCAGCAGTTTGCGGGCATCTCGTTCGGCATCCTCGTGGTCGAGGACCTCTTTGCCGTCGTGCTCATGGTCCTGCTGTCGTCCATTGCCGTCAGCCAGACCTTCGAGGGCGGCGAGATGCTGGGGCAGATTGCCAAACTGGCCGCCTACCTGCTGTTCTGGTTCGTGGCGGGCATCATGCTGATACCCACGTTCCTGAGGGTCTGCAGGAAACACCTCAACGACGAGACGCTCACCATCGTTGCCATAGGCCTCTGTCTGGGCATGGTGATGCTGTCGGTCGGGGCGGGTTTCAGCGAGGCCCTGGGTGCATTTGTCATGGGTTCCATATTGGCCGAGACGGTTGAGGCCGAGCATATCGAACACATCACCAAACCCGTCAAGGACATGTTCGGGGCCGTATTCTTCGTGTCGGTGGGCATGATGATCAATCCCGCCCTGCTGGCAGAATACTGGCTGCCCATTGCCGTTCTGACCCTGACGGTCATCTGCGGACAGCTGATATTTGCCACCTCGGGCGTGCTCATTTCCGGACAGCCCCTCAAGGTGGCCATGCAGACCTCGTTCACGCTGATGCAGGTGGGCGAATTTGCCTTCATTATCGCCTCCTTGGGCGAGAGCCTCAAGGTGACTGAGGGCTTTCTCTATCCCGTCATCGTGGCCGTATCGGTCATAACGACCTTCCTCACACCCTATACCATTCGACTGGCCGGTCCGGCCTACACTTTTGTGGACCGGCATCTGCCCTTAGGTTTCAAACTGTGGCTCGAACGCTACGGTTCCACCCGCAACACGGTAACGACCGAGAGCACCTGGCGCCGACTCCTCAAGAAGGTGGCCATCTCCACCTTCACCTACATCATCATCCTGTTCTTCATCATAGGTCTCTATTTCAAATACATTTCCACGCCGTTGGTGAACATCATCTCGGAGGTGGCACCCCTTTGGGCAGGCAAACTGATATCCCTGGTAACGATTCTGATGCTCATAGCGCCCTTCATCTACCGCATCGTGACCAAACATCTGCATTCGCCCGAATCGCACGAACTCTGGAACACCAGCCAGTTCACCAAGGGCACGCTGGTGGCCCTCTTCGGGGTTCGTATACTCATCGCCCTCAGCATCGTCATCGTTATCATTTCGGAGATGTTTACACTGACGACGGGCGTGCTGATCGGCATCTCCGTTGTCGTTGTTGCGTTGGCGGTACTCTCGCGGCAAGTGCAGAAACGGTCGCTTGACATCGAGAAAAGGTTCTTCTCCAACATCAATGCCCGTGAGGTGCTCAACGACAGCCGCCGCATCGTGGGACGTTCGCTCGAGGAGTCGCTGCTGACCCATAACATCCACCTGGCCGACTTCGTGCTCGCGCCCGAAAGTGAGTATTGCGGACGCCAGCTCCGTGAACTGAACTTCAGAGCCGCGAGCGGAGTCTCCATCGTACGCATCGTCAGGGGAGGACTCTATATCAATATCCCCGGGGCATCCGAACGCCTCTATCCCGGCGACCAGATTGTGGTGGCAGGTACCGACGACCAGATCCGTGACTTCCAGAACGACCTCGACCGCAACGTCCATCCCGACAGCCAGACCGCCGGGCACAAACTGATGGCTGTACAGCAGTTCGAGGTGAACGGGGCCATGAGTTTTGCAGGCAAGCGCCTGCGCGACTCCCGCATCGGCGAACTCGCCCAATGTGTGGTCGTGGGCATCGTCCACGGCGACGACGAGATTCTCAACCCCAATGGCGACACGCTCCTGGAACCGGGCGACATACTGATCCTGGCCGGCGAGGAAGGCAAGTTGCAGGAATTCCTTAACCGCGATGCCCGCTCATGAAGATGCATGTCGTGTTCATAGGGAAGACCGACGGTGACCTCTACCGCAAGGCCATTGCCGACTATGCCGGCCGCGTGGGCCACTTCATTCCGTTCTCCGTCGAGGAACTGCCCGACATCCGCAATAGCAAGGCCCTCACCGAAAAGGAACAGAAGGAGAAGGAGGGCGAGGCAGTGATGCGCATCCTCCAGCCCGGCGACCATCTTGTCCTCCTCGACGAAAGGGGGGAGGAGATGACCTCCCACGGGTTTGCAGACTATATTGACCGCAAGATGATGAACGTCTCCCGTCGGCTCGTTTTCCTTGTAGGCGGACCCTACGGTTTCTCCCCGCAGGTCTATCAGGCCGCCCAGGGCAAAATCTCGCTCTCCCGGATGACATTCTCCCACCAGATGGTACGTCTCTTTCTGGTGGAACAAATCTACCGGGCCTTCACGATTTTGAGGGGATTACCTTACCATCACGACTGAAAAAAGGATGAAATTCGGGCTTTTTTCGCCATTTTGATAAAAAAAACGTCAAAAACAAACGTATTTCCAAAAAATACCCTATATTTGCACCAGTCATTATAAAAAAAGACAAACTATGAAAGGTAATAAATGGCTCAACGCCGTGCTTCCTGCGTTTCTGGTACATTTGTGTATCGGCGTGATTTATTGTTGGTCAACCATTAAAATTGATTTTGCCCGGGAACTGAATGTGGCGGTTGCGGAGTTGGAACCCACCTTCTCGCTGTCAATCTTTTTCGTAGGTCTGATGGCGATGATCTCAGGTATTGGCCGGTTCAACATGGGCTCCCCCAAGATAAACGTCATCATCTGTTGGGCGCTGTCAGCCATCGGTTTTTCGGGTCTCGTATGGTCCATCAACATCCAGGACCTCAGGGTTTTCAATCTCTTTTTCGGAGTCTTCCTCGGTTCCGCTGTCGGCTGGGGTTATCTGAGGCCCATACGCAACGTCATTATGTGGTTCCCAAAGAATGGAGCTGGTATAGCCATCGGTACAGCGTTGTCGGGTTTCGGTCTCTCCAAAGTCATTTTTGCCCCGCTGATGCCCTATCTGAATGATATCTACGGCCTGGAAACCACCGTCTACATTCTGATGGGCTTAGGTTGTGTTCTGTTTCTGATTGCCACACTTCTCATCAAGCGTCCCGAACAATGGGTGGCTCCCATCCGTTTCGGCGTCCGCGACTTGATTTACCTCACCTTCAAGGGGTCGTTCTACCGCATCTGGATTATGTTCCTCATCATCACGGCCTGCGGCCTTTCCATCATCTCGTTCGAGAAAGCACTGGCCGACAGCATGAAGATTGAAAACGTTACCTGGGTGGTCATTGTGTCGGCCCTTAGCAATGCTGCGGGCCGTTTTGTGGGCGGTGCAATCTCTGACCGCATGCTGAGGAAGGAAATCAACTACGTCGTGCTCACGGCCCTCTGCGGTATCGTCGGCTTCATCATTGTCCTGATCGGTAAATTCTCCGTGGCCACAATGATCGGTTACCTTGTTATTATCAACTGGAGTTTCGGCGCCAGCTTTGCCACCCTTCCGGTTTTGCTGAAAGAACGCTTCCCCTACGAGGCCCTTACCTCCATCTACGGCCTGGCCCTCTTCGCATGGGGTATTGCCGGATTTATCGGCAGCAGTTTGGGCCATTTCGTCATCTATGACCACAACGGCAAGTTTGTCGAACTCATAGCCATCATTTCAGTCCTCTTCTTCGTAGCTCTCGTCATCGCCCTCTCTCTCCTGTTGCAGAAGAAGTATCGCGCCAACCTCAGCAACCTTCTCTATTTCCAGAAACTCGAAAACCGCACCTCCGAAGGAAACGATTGACCCGACCCCGACGGTTAACGGTTATCGGTTAACGCTTATTCCCGCGAAGCGGCAACATATAAAAGCCAGGCAGCAATGCGCCGCCTGGCTTTGTTTTCAGTAAGAAGTAAACTAAAACGTATGATAAGTCAACAAAATCCGCACAAATTCAACATTTCCGGGAAAGGAGTCAACCTTTTTTCAGGAAAAGTCAATTCAAGAATTATTTCGGAATCTTAACTGCTGATAATAGAAATCAAAAAGAGAATGTGCCTATTTTGACACACTCTCAATTTTTACTCGCAAGTAATTTCGTAGCGGCGAAGATCCTGTTCGCGTGAGGAATTGCCCACCCAGACGATGTAACGGCCGGGCCTGGTGTCGAGCCGTCCTGTGGCATCGTTGAAGGTTCGGAAGGCAATCTCATCCATGGGAATGGAGACATTGACGGTCTGTCCGGCGGGAATATGGACGCGTTTGAAGCCGCGAAGGGTCCGGACCGGACCGGCCTCGTCGTCGGCACGGCGGATATATACCTGTATGACTTCATCGCCATCCATTCGGCCGGAATTGGTGACAGGTACCGTGATGTCGAAACGGTCGGCCTTTGTGAATCGCTTTGGCATACGGGCGGTGCCGAAACGGAAGGAGGTGTAGCTCAGACCGTAACCGAAAGCCCAAAGGGGTTCGCCGCGGAAGTAACGGTAGGTATGACCCTCGAAGTTGTAGTCGTTGAAGTGGGGGAGGTCGGAGACGCTGCGGTAGAAAGTGAGGGGCAGTTTGCCGCTGGGGTTATAACGCCCAAAGAGGACTTCGGCCACAGCCGTACCGCCTTCCTGTCCGCCGTACCAGGCCTGGAGGATGGCATCGCAGGTTTCCGTTTCGGGCTGGAGGCCGATGGCCGAACCGCTCATATTCACAAAGACAACGGGTTTGCCGGTGGCACGGAGCGCACGGAGGGTCTCACGCTGAATGCGGGGCAGTTCGATATCTGTGCGGTCGCCGCCTTTGAATCCCTCAAAGTTGACCTTCATCTCCTCGCCTTCAAGATGGGGAGAGATGCCGCCCACATAGATGTAGGCATCAGCCTCAGCGGTCTTGGCTATGAGCGATTCGGGAGTTTCCTTCACCTTGACACCGAGGTCGAGGTTGCATTGGGCATCGGGGATGCAGAATGCGAAAAAGACGGTGATGGGGTAGTCCTTGCCAGCCTCGGTCTTGAACGTCTTGACATATTCGCGTGCGCCGTGGCCCGTGCGATAGCCGGAGAGGGTATCACCAGCAATGACGGCTGTACCCTGACCGCATACAAACATCGAGAGTTCGACGGTCTCTGTGCGTTCGGCATGATAGACGGTAGTATATTTGGCCGAGAAGTCCTGGAGTTTCACACCGGGACAGAATACGATATCGCCCGATGTGCAGAGTTGCCAGGGGTTTTGCATCTGCATACTTGCCACGGGTTCTCCTTCAAACTTCGTGTTGTTCCAATAGGTGGCGGTGAAGCCCTTTCCGCCCTCGTTCCAACACCGGGCGAAACGCGAGTCAAAGACCTCTCCGACGCACCATTCGGAGCCTTTCTGATAGATGACTTTATCGTTGGGACCTACAATGCGACGTACGCCTTCGAGCACAGTTACGGTATGGGAGGGTGTTCCATAGTAGTTGGCCCACATGGTCATCGAATCGTTGGCATTGGGACCGACAACGGCGTAAGTCTTTCCTTCTCCGGGGTTGAAGGGCAGTACATCATTCCTGTTCTGGAGGAGTGTCATACTCTCGCGGGCCATTTGACGGGCCACGGTATTGCTGTAGGCTGTGGCCAGCGAATCGTCGGGAATTCGGTTCCAGGGATTGAGATCCATTTCGTCCATTTCGCCGAGTTCGAAACGTGCCTTGAGCAGTCGCTTAACAGCCACGTCAATCTGAGCCTCGGTGATGGCTCCGCGTTTCACAGCTTCGGGGAGGGCATTATAGGAACTGCCGCAGTTCACATCCGTGCCGGCCAGTACGGCATTGGCCGAAGCGGCAGCCGCATCGCCGGGGAAGATGTTGTGGGTGCTTTCGCCATTGAAGAAGTCGCGCACGGCCCCACAGTCGCTCACTACGAGTTCGCGGTAGCCCCATTCGTCACGCAGGATGCCCTGCAGGTAATTGTCCTGACCGCAACAGGGTTTGCCGTCGATGGCATTGTAGGCACACATCACTTCTTTGACATCGGTGGTGCGCACGAGGCGTTCGAAAGCATAGAGATAGGTCTCAGCCTGGTCGCGGAGCGAGATGTCGGTGACATTGAACTTGTGGCGTTCGTATTCCGGTCCGGAGTGGATGGCATAGTGTTTCAGACAGGCATGAAGCTTGTCGTAGGGATAGGTGCCGGGGGTATAATAACCGAGATTGGCCAGCAGCTGGCGTGCGCCTTCGGTACGGCCCTGCAGACCCTGAACGACCGAGTATCCCATCTTCATGGTGAGCCAGGGATCTTCGCCATAGGTTTCCTGTCCGCGGCCCCAACGTGGATCGCGGAAGATGTTGATGTTGGGCGTCCATGCACACAGACCCGAGTAGCGGGGTGTTTCCATTAGGTTCTTACGGCGTGCCTGGATGAACTTGATACGCTGTTCGGTGGATGCAATGTCGAAGACCTTCTCGACGAGGGCGTCATCCCACGACGCAGCCATCGCTATGGATTGGGGAAAGACGGTGGCCAATCCCGAACGGGCTGCTCCGTGCAGACATTCGCTCCACCAGTTGTAGCCGGCGATGCCGAGCCGTTTGACTGGTTTGGAATCGTTCATCATGAGTCCTACTTTCTCCTCGAGCGAGAGTCGCGAACAGAGGTCATTGGCACGCACTTCTGGTGAGAACTGCGTATTCTGGTAGGGCAGGAGCTGCTGGGCCGAAGCCAATGCAGCACCAAAGAATAACGAAAGAAAGGTAAGTTTCTGTTTCATGTATGTGTTATTTTAATGCTGGTGCAAAGATAGGGATAATTTTTGACTTTTACAAACAAAGAAGTTTAAATATGTATAATAATACACCTAAAAAGTCAGTTTTTCTTCCTTTTGTTTGGTAAATTCGGAATTTTTCGTCATATTTGCATCAGAAATTGCGATTACATATTGTATCAACTACGTTTTAAAATGAACAAGATACTCACAGCAGCCCTCACGGCAGCCACTCTAACAACCGCTACCGGCCATGCCCGGCAGTTCACCCTCGACGACATCTGTTCAGGCGTCTATTCCGGCAAGCAAGTGCCCTCCTACAGGAGTATGGCCGACGGCAAGCATTATACGGCATTGACAGATAACGGCCGTTCCATAGTCAAATACCGATACACCGACGGAGAAGCAGTAGATACGTTACTCTCTTTGGCGAATGTGGAACCCGAAGGAGAGATGGATCTGCAGAATCTGAAACTCGAAGGCTACACCCTCAGTCCCGATGAGCAGCGCATTCTGGTATGGGCCAATCGCGAAGGTATTTACCGCCGTTCGTTCAAGGCTGATTACTTTTATTACGTAATCGGGCGGCCTAAGTTCAAACGCCTGACAGAGGGAAAGATACAGGCCGCCATATTGGCCCCAGACGGACGGAAGGTGGCATTCGTCAGAGACAACAACCTCTACATGACCTCTGTCATGACGGCCACAATCGAGACGACCGAACGCCAGATTACCAAGGACGGTGAACGGAATAAGGTAATCAACGGAGTGCCCGACTGGGTATACGAGGAAGAGTTCTCGATGAACAGCGCTATCTGCTGGAGTGCCGACTCGAAGGCTGTGGCATGGCTCCGCTGGGACGAGAGTGCTGTGAAGGAATACACCCTGCCGCTTTATATGGGTGCGGCTCCGGCCAGACCCGAATATGAACTCTACCCGGGGACGTATCGTTACAAATATCCCGTAGCCGGGGAGGCGAACAGTAAGGTGAGCGTATGGACCTACGAAATACAGACCCGTAAAACACGTGCCATCAATGTACCCCAGCCTGCCGATGGATATATGCCCCGTATCCAGTTTACCAACGACCCCGCCCAACTGGCGGTCATCACCCTAGACCGGCATCAGAGCGACCTGCGTCTCTATCTGGCCAATGCCTACAGCGGAGAGGCCAAACAGATTCTCGAGGACAAGAACGAATGTTATGTGGGTGAAGGCAATCTCGATTGTGTGCGTTTCCACGAAGGAGGCTTCACCATGGTGAGCGAAAAGGACGGATTCCGACACCTTTATTTATATAACAGCAACGGCACGCTCCAGCGGCAGATTACCAAAGGCCCGTGGGATGTGACGGATGTATATGGCTACGATGCCAAGACAGGCAATGCCTATATCCAATGTGCCTATCTGGGAGAGGGTGCCGAGCTGCCCAATCCGCTGGTGCGCGGCATCTATCGTGTCGATGCCAAGGGCGTGATGCATCCGCTCTTCAACGGCGGTAAGGACGGCAAGGGCTGTCGCGGAACGCATTCTGCCACTTTCTCACAGGGATTTGTCTATATGCAGCACCGATACAGCGATGCCAAGACCCCCACACGTACCACCCTTGAAACCGTGTCCAACCTGAAGACCGTGAAAGTGATGGAGGACAATGCGCCGTTGTCCGCTGACCTTGCCGGCAGTTATTCTGTACGCGAGTTTTTCCAGTTTACCACCCCCCAGGGAGTGACCCTGAACGGATACATCCAAAAGCCGCGCAATTTCGATTCCACGAAGCGCTACCCACTCGTGATGGAACAGTACAGCGGACCTGGATCGCAGGAAGTGCTGGACGTGTGGACGATGGGCTGGGAACAGTATCTCGCCCAGGAAGGCTACGTGGTGGCCTGTGTCGACCCGCGCGGAACGGGAGCCCGAGGGGCTGCCTTCGAACGCCAGACCTATCGCCAACTGGGCGTGATGGAATCAGAGGATCTGCTTTCGGCCGGACGCTATATGGCCGGGCAGTCCTACGTCGATCCTGCACGGTTGGCTATTTGGGGATGGAGTTACGGCGGATATGCGACCCTGATGACCCTGTGCGGCGGCAACGATGTCTATCGCTGCGGTATGGCTGTAGCACCCGTGACGGACTGGAAATTCTATGATACCGTCTATTCCGAGCGTTATATGCGTACGCCTCAGGAGAATCACGACGGCTATGTGAAATCCTCGTTGCTGAACCGTTCGAAAGACCTCAAGGGCGAGGTGCTGCTCGTCTTCGGCACTGCTGACGATAACGTACATCCGCAGAATACGTTTGAACTCCAAGCCAAGTGGGTGGAGGAGGACATCCCTTTCCAGATGATGGTCTATACCAACAAGGACCATTCCATCCGTGGCGGAAAGGCGCGCAACCATATCTACAAGACCCTCTACCGTTTCCTTCAGAAGAATCTGTAATGATTACCTTTGTCGATCTGATTGATTATTTCGGCACGTTTGCGTTTGCCATTTCGGGCATTCGCCTGGCCTCGCACAAGGAGTTCGATGTCTTCGGCGCCTTCATTGTGGGTATGGCTACTGCGGTAGGCGGCGGTACGGTACGCGACCTGATGCTCCACCAGTCTCCGTTCTGGATGACACAATGGTCCTATTTTCTGGTGGGATTCCTGGCATTGCTGCTATATGTCAGTTTCCGCCATTTCTTTGTCAAGATAGACCTGACGATTTTCCTGTTCGATACAATCGGTCTGGGACTCTTCACGGTAGTCGGATTCCAGAAGACCATCGATGCGGGCTTCCAGCATTGGGTAGCGATTCTCATGGGTATGCTGACAGGTGCCGCCGGAGGTGTAATCCGCGATGTGCTGCTGAACGAGATTCCCATCATCTTCCGTTCGGAAATCTATGCGATGGCATGTTTTACCGGCGGCATCGTCTTTTCGGTATGTCTGCTGCTGGGCCTGCCCAACTGGGTGGCGCAGGTATTGTGCGGTTCAGTGGTCATTGTCATCCGTCTGCTGGCCGTAAGAAACCATTGGCAACTGCCGACGCTTCACAAGGACGACTAACGGGCGGTCTCAATCAAATCGCCCGGAAGGGTGTGGATAATCCCGTCCAGTTCCATCTGAAGCAGTTCATCGGAGAGCAGAAATCGTTCAATGCCGAGTATTTCGGATATTTGTTCGGCCTTGAGAGCGCCCCGGTCATGAATCAGGTTGACCACCTGATGTCCAATGGGAGAGAGGTTGGGGATTTCCGGTTCGGAGTTATCGCGCATGAACGGAAGGGTACCGGGTTCCCATTGCATCTGTTTCATCAGGTCTGCCGCATCGGTGATGAGGCAGGCCTGATTGTTTCGTATCAGGGCGTTACATCCCTTCGATTTCTCGTCGGTGATACGTCCGGGGAATGCTGTCACTTCGCGTGAGTAGGAATTGGCAATTCGTGCGGTTACAAGCGCTCCGCCCCTCTCCTTGCTTTCTGCAACCACTACGACGTCGCTAAGAGCTGCAATGATGCGGTTTCGAGCCAGAAAGTTGCCGCGCACCGGTTCTGTTCGGGTGGGATATTCCGTGATGAGACCGCCGTGTTGCTGAACCATCGCTTTGGCAACGTTACGGTGTTGGATGGGATAAATGGTATCCAGTCCGTGGGCAAGCACACCTACTGTGGGAACATGTATCTCAAGGGCGGCATTGTGGGCCGCCACGTCGATGCCCATAGCCAGACCGCTGATGATGAGTGTGTCGGGCAAAGCCTGGCAGAGATCTCTGACGAGTTCGCGTACACGGTCGCGTCCGTACTGCGTTGCCGAACGTGTTCCCACGATGCTGACAGCATGGGAAGCGTTGAGCGAGGCATCCCCCAAATAGTAGAGCAAAGCCGGGGCATCGGGGACATCCTTGAGGCGGGAAGGGTAGTCGTCATCCTGCATTGCGATCAGACGGATGTGTTTGGATTCGGCCCAAAGCCGTTCGTTATGGGCATTTGCAAGCACCTTCGGATTATCAATCTGTGGCAAGAGTACTTCGCCCGCATGCGTCAGCATAAGGGTGTTGGCATCGGCTTCGAAAACAGCCTTTGCACTACCGAAATAGTCGATCAGTTGTTTGGCTCGGATGGATCCGATGCCTTTCATTTGGGTCAGCGCCACCAGATAATCCAGTTCGTCCATCTTTCCCGGTTCGGTATCAGTTTATTCCAGATATTTGGCAAAAACAGGCTCTACTTCTTCGCCACGCGAAAGGACTCCGTTCACCACGCAAACACAATGCACTTCGGCCGTGATACAGAGTTTCATATCGCTCTTGCGGTAGATGTCCTGCAGGAATACGTATCGTACACCCTGACGCTTCATATTAAGGCAGGAAATAAATTCCTCGCCGCCGCGCAGCGAGTTTTTGTAGGAAATTGTGATCTTGGAAACCATCACGTCGATGCCCTGGTCATGCCATGCCTGGAAAGAGGTGCCCAGGCTTTGGATAAACTCGTGACGGGTCACCTCGAGGTAGTGTTGATAGTTAGCGTTGTTGACTACACCCTGTACGTCACACTCGTAGTCACGCGTCTTCATCTCAGTCTGATAGATGTATTCCTTAGTCATACTTATTGTACAAATTATAATATCTTTTTTGTGTCCGGATTTTAAATTTTTATGTCAAACAGACATTGCAAAGATAAGCTATTTTTGTGAAATATACTATTTTTCGGGTCGGAAAATTGCATAATTTTCATCATTTCACTATCTTTGTGCCATAATTTGATTATGAATCATAAGAAACCAATATAATTTGGTAATGTGTGTTATGTGTGTTATTTCGATCCCTTTGCTTGAGAACGGGTAGGCTGTGAAGCTGTCCCGTTTTTGTTTTTAAGGGCCGTCGGTAGCAAAAAGTTCGCGAGTGACTTCATCGCCGAAGTTCAGTCCGGCTTCGGTGAGTCGAAGACGTCCGTTTTGGGCCTCCAGTAATCCGCGGCTTATGAAATCCGCAACTGTTCTTTCATACCCGACTGCCAGTTCTGCCGGAATTCCCCGCCGGGTACGTAATCCCAGCATCACCCTTTCATTACGGATATCTTTCTCTGTAAGATGTTCGCATTCCGTCCCGTCAGAATCTTCCTTGTTATATACCTTATTTAAATAGGCTTTCAGGTCGGTTTGGTTCCAATACCGGGTCGCATGGCCGTCGTAACTATGTGCCCCGGGCCCGAGGCCCAGGTAGGGTGTCCCGTCCCAATAGGCAGAATTGTGTTGCGAATGGAAGCCCGGGAGGGCATAATTGGAGATTTCATATTGTATATATCCGGCAGCCTGGAGTTTCTTTCTCAGCACGGCAGCCATTGCTACACACATATCATCGTCCGGGAGGCTGATTCTGTTACCGGATTCCCTGTTCCCTTTCAGCATTTTCCCTAACGGCGTATTTTCCTCCACGCTGAGACAGTAAGCCGATATGTGCTGGGTTTTGAGAGCAATGGCGGTATCGATGCTGCGGTTCCAACTGTCCATGGTCTGGAGGGGAAGTCCGTACATCAGGTCGATGCTGATGTTCTGAATTCCATTGCTTCTTAAAATACGTATGGCTTCAGCCGGTTTGCCGGCATTGTGGCGGCGGCGGAGAAATTGCAGTTCTTCGTCAACAAAACTCTGCACGCCCATACTTACCCGGTTGATGATGCTTCCGCCATCGAAAAGTTCTTGGGCGAACCGTTCATCAACATCCTCGGGATTGACCTCCATCGTGGCTTCTTTAACGTTGGAAAGGTCGAATATACGGGCCAGTTCTTCGAGCATGCGTTTCAAGGTACGACCGCCCAGTTGGGAGGGAGTTCCGCCACCGAGATAGAGCGTCCGGATTTCTCCCGGCAGACAGGCTGCTGTTCGGTCAGGACTTCCTTTTGCCTCCCGCAATACGGCATTTGCAAAGGCTTCCTCCACGCCGTGCAGGGTTGTGGAATAGAAGTCGCAGTAGATGCACCTCGATGCACAAATGGGGACATGTATGTATAATCCGGCTTTCATTATTGCCTGCAAATGTAGGGATTTTTTTTCATTCTTCCAAATTTTGTGCCGATTTTTTGGTCATGTCGGAAAAAAAGACTATCTTTGCACCTGTTTCCTGTATTGCTGCGGTCAAATTATAGTAATTAAGAAACAATGTTTGAAAGTTTAAGTGAACGCCTGGAGCGTTCGTTCAAAATCCTCAAAGGCGAGGGTAAGATCACAGAGATCAACGTTGCCGAAACCCTGAAGGATGTACGTCGTGCCCTTTTGGATGCCGACGTCAACTACAAAGTGGCCAAGACATTTACCGACCAGGTGAAGCAAAAAGCCTTGGGTATGAATGTGCTCACCGCCGTAAAACCCGGTCAGCTGATGGTCAAACTCGTTCACGACGAATTGGCCGTACTGATGGGTGGAGAAGCCTCGGAACTCAATCTCAAACCCAATCCCACCATCATACTGATGGCCGGTCTGCAGGGTTCCGGTAAGACGACCCATTCGGGCAAACTCGCCCTGATGCTCAAGACCAAGAAGAACAAACGCCCGTTGCTCGTTGCAGGCGACGTCTATCGTCCTGCCGCCATCGACCAGTTGGAGGTTGTGGCCAATCAGGTGGGTTGTCCTGTTTTCGTCAATCGCGAGGAGAAAGATCCTGTCAGGATAGCCAAGGCTGCCATTGAAGAAGCCCGCAGGAAAGGCAATGATGTGGTCATTATCGATACGGCAGGCCGCTTGGCTGTCGATGAAGCCATGATGACCGAGATCCGCAACATCAAAGATGCCGTCAATCCTACCGAAATTCTTTTCGTTGTCGATTCCATGACGGGTCAGGATGCCGTGAATACCGCCAAGGAATTCAACGACCGTCTCGACTTCACGGGTGTAATACTGACCAAACTGGACGGCGATACCCGCGGCGGTGCTGCGCTTTCCATCCGTACGGTAGTAAACAAACCCATCAAGTTCGTGGGCATGGGCGAGAAGATGGATGCCCTCGATGTGTTCTATCCCGAACGTATGGCAGGCCGTATCCTCGGCATGGGAGACGTGGTTTCTCTTGTGGAACGCGCCCAGCAGAATTATGACGAAGAGGAGGCCCGTAAACTGCAGAAGAAGATTGCCAAGAACCAGTTCGACTTTACCGATTTCTTCGAACAGATCCAACAGATTAAGAAGATGGGTAACCTGAAGGACCTGGCCGGCATGATTCCCGGTGTGGGAAAGGCCATCAAGGACATTGATATCGACGACAACGCTTTCAAGGGCGTTGAGGCAATCATCAACTCCATGACTCCCGAAGAACGTCATCATCCCGAGATTCTCAACACCTCGCGCCGGCAGCGTATTGCCAAAGGCTCAGGTACGGATATTGTGCAGGTCAACCGGCTCATCAAGCAGTTCGAACAGATGCGTAAGATGATGAAGCAGATTACCGACATGAAGCACGATCCCCGTATGCTGATGCGTATGAAGTCGGCCGCTCAGAATGCACGCAAGTTCTAAAACAGAAACTGCAAGAACACAAGTAACGCTGGTAACGGAAGTAACGTTGCAACGTTCTGCGGCATGAACTTATAATAAATTACAACAATACAATGTCATATCAGATTATCGATGGTAAGGCTACAGCGGCCGCCATCAAACAGGAAA
>Ga0326514_10000311_pt1 | contig 33220 bp, 61 predicted proteins | sample 3_2548_0518_D_FD_203653 | JGI IMG/M metagenome (GOLD analysis project Ga0326514, IMG submission 203653) | Bovine rumen microbial communities from UC Davis, California, United States - 3_2548_0518 | ecosystem: Host-associated > Mammals > Digestive system > Stomach > Rumen | place: USA... | reverse complement strand
GTCTGACCCGTATGATAGTTTCGCATCCATCATTATTAATACGGACGCTCCTCCTCAGCAGACTCGTAAGTACACCACGTCGATTAACTTCAACTCTCCTTCAGGACGAGTTAATCCGGTAGCCTTCTCTGATATTAACATGTCTACCGATTTGTCTGTCGAAGGTGTGGCTCTTGATGAAGGTGTGGACTATGTCGGGCCTACATCGCTTCCTAACCATACGTCGATTCGATACATTAAGTCTCTGATTCGACTAAGTGGTAAGGGAGTTCATCCTATTTACCGTACTCCATATGGTGACTGGCACTATGTTGGTATTGAAGCGGTTGATATTACTAAGAAGGAAATGTATCTCTGTTCAGCAGCAATAACTCAGCGTGCCGTGGAGGACTAATATGGATTGGAAGAACACTGGATACCAGTATGATATTGGCGTTAATGTAATTCATCAGACGAATGTCAACGACAAGCTGGGTTCGCTATCTGGTGTTCAGATTAACGGCATGACTATTACTGAAAACTACTATTCTGATAGTAGAATTCAGGCAAAAGTCAAGACGGTTGTTAAGGAAGGAGAGGATGATGGGTACATCGAGAATGCTCGTTTGCGCGTCATCCTTTCCGTTCCTGACCGTTCTTTCTTTGAAGAACTAATTACGGGTTATGTATCGGACGTTGACGAAACTCATGACAAGGGTTATGTTCAGCGTACATACACGGTTGAGGGAACTCTTTGGGGTCTTCTTGAGCATAAGATGGATTACCCAGTTGTGATTGCGGTCGGTGCTAGTATGCTGGACGTATGGGAAAACCTTATGATGTTCCAGACCAAGATGCAATACTCAACTGCTGGAGCTCAAGACCATTCTTTCGCAAACACGGTTTTATACGAGCCGGGAAGTAATCTTAGCACTATTTTGTTCGAGCTTTCTAGTGGCTATAGTCGGATGAATGTTAACGGGCACGGAGTAGTGACGTTAACTAAATACACGGCTCCTTCAAAGATGACTCCCATACGCACAATCGACTACAACGATTTGCGTGGTTTGGCCATGACGCCGCTTACGAAAAATTCATCAAAATACGAAGCTCCTGGGCGAGCTGTGGTGACCGCGACCATTTCAAAAGAGGAGAACGGTCAGACCAAGCAGGAAGTTATTGCCGGTTCGTACGATGCTCCGTCCACTCACCCAACCTCAATTTCCGTTCGAGGATATTTACGAGGTCGAACTGATTCGTATAACGGCACAATCGAGAAGCCCAGCAAGCAAGATTTGGCTGCCGAGGCTCGAAAGAATTGGGAAGACGCTCAGGACAAAGGCGTCGAATGGACAGCATCGACGGTATTTGCCGACTATCATGCCGGAGAGGTGTGCAGCTTGATATTACCAACCGGCTATGCAAATCAGAGAAAAACGTCGATGGTTAAGGTCCTTGTGAGTCAGGTTACCACAAATCTGGACACCATGGTCCAAGAATTGACTTTGAAAGAGGTGTAGATATTTTGCAAAAGCAAAGGGCTTTGGAGATGCTTGCTGGTGTTAAGAGCCGCGAAAATACTCAGGCAAGTGCTCCAACAAACGTACATGTCATCTCTGGAGAAGTTGGGGCTGCTTCTGAAAACGGGAAGGTGCCGATTCGAATCGACGGTCTTGTATTTGGTCCTGATGATACCCAATATGTCGATGTTGATACACTGGGAGGTCTTAAAGAGGGCGATACTGCCATGATGATTCTTACAGGCGAACCAGGACACGGGATGACGCCATTTGCCATAGGCGCTCCGGGTTCTGTAGATATGGCGGCCAGTACCGCAACAAGTTACCTCACTGAGAACGACGAAAGCGGTCTCCTCGTGCATCGTTCCACGGATACGGACGTTTCAACGATCAATGGTGTTCATATTGACGAAGACGTTGATATTCTTCGAAATGGAGAAAGTGTGGCTAACTACGGAGAGGAAATTCGGATTGGGCCAGAGGATGACACTCATCTAATCTTGGACCAGAGCGGCATTGGATTTTATGACGGAGAACATTCCGAATTTGCAGAATTGGTTGCTGAGTCCGATAGCATGGTGGCATTGAAAGCCAAGAAACAGTTGTCAGAAGGATATTATGCCGATGTTAGGGCATACGAACAATATGATGCTGCTCATACCGCGATTGCTGCTGGATATAATTACGAAGGAACCATTAAGCCTGCTTTCGTTGAAGCGAATGGAAGTCCATATAGTTCCGGGGTTCGTCTCGGCGGAAACACCATAAATGTCAGTCCGGATGGTATGACGACCGAGCATTCTGCTAGCATGGAGAATCTTGCGAATCTTATTGCTTGTCGTGCCTATCTTGCTGGTGGCGACATCACCATTCCTGCTAATGGCGGCGCTAGTGCCACATGGAATTGGCAGGGTTCGTTTATTGCAGGCTCTGGTGGAAGCAATGTGGCTAGCTTCCCTGATACAAACTACGTCGTTTCTTTGAGCAAGTCTGGGAATGGCGTGGTGAGCGGTTTCAATAACGTCGATTTCATGGTCACTGGGAAGGCCGTCGACTCCGTTACGGTTTACGGTTGGAACAGCAATTCGTATCCTGTAACGCTTCATGTAACTTGTATCGGATTCAATAGTCGTTATGGCACGAGGGCATAATGCGTACCTACCTTTATATTTTCTTTCTGTTTCTCTTCTGTGTGCCTATGGGAATCTATGCATGGCTGCTATCAGGAAGCATTATTTTGGCAGCATCGATTTACCTTATTTGCGGAGTTATATTTGTAGGATTACTCTATCGAGACGAGGCATGAAATGTACGAAGATCCCACATGGGTTGATTTACTTATTATGGGGTGCGTTGCCTTGGGAGCTGTTATCGCCGGTTTAATTGTTTCTCTGATTGTGTAGGTGATATTTATGGCATCGAAAGTCTTCGATACCCCAACGTATAACATAAACATCTCTGGTGCCGACTTCACCGGTTGCGATGTGTATGTTACCTTTATGCAAGGTCGTAGTCGAAAAGTTATGTTTGGACCTGACGATTTCGATTACGTGACTGTCGATGCTGAGAACCAAACGGTAAGAGTCGGATGCACTTTCTCACAGGAACAGTCTTCTGTATTTAAATCTGACATGAATATTGAGTTTCAGGTGACTATTGTCGACCCGAATGACTATCGAGTAACCAGTGATATTCATACGGCGCAATTCGGTAGGCAGTTACGTCAGGAGGTGATTAGGAATGCCTGACATCGACATTGATATTTCCCGATTACCAGAAACACTTGACATTAGCTTTGATGATTATGTCGGTAGCGCATACAGCCCCACCGTGACTGTTACTGATATTTCCGGAGGTCATAGGGTTTCTATAACCCACAAAGGCTCCGAGGGAATTTTGACATCCGAATTCGACGTGATTGATGGCGTGGATGGATATTCTCCGACTGTGGCAATTACAGACGCGGAGGATGGCCATACCGTCACCATTACCGATGGTAGTGGGGCTCATTCATATTTTGTTCCTGACTGGTCTGATGATGAAGAGCGTCGTGTTACCGCGGAATCTCAACGAGCTGCTGCTGAGTTATTGCGAATTCAAGCTGAAAACGCTCGTGCTACGGAAGAAAACACACGAATCGACAACGAGGTCGTGAGGAACCAAAACGAGCTACTTAGGTCGCAAGCAGAAACCGCTCGGGCTACCGCTGAGCAAGGACGCATTACAGCTGAATCTCAACGAGCTTTGGCGGAGACATCTAGGATTCAAGCTGAGCAGTCCCGTGCTACTGCGGAACAAGGTCGAGTAACTGCTGAAAACGCTCGTGTCTCGGAGTGGACCACTAAGAGCGGCGAAATCACCTCTGCAGTCAACCATGCCAACCAAGTAGCCACTGATATTCGCACTGAGGCAGACCGAGGAGACTTCGATGGCACCAGTGTGACCCATCAGTGGGATGGCACGACACTTGAAGTCACAAGCGCCTCTGGCACATCTAGTGCTGATTTGAAGGGTGCTCAGGGCGACCCCGGAGTTAGTGTGACCCATCAGTGGAACGGCACGACTCTTCAGGTCACAAGCGCTTCAGGTACTTCTAGTGCGAATCTTAAAGGCGAAACCGGCGACTCTGCCGTGCATGTCGGCAGCACAGCGCCAACCGACCCCAACAAGAACGTCTGGATTGACCCTAATGGCGGCCCAGACTACGACGTTGAGGAGTGGGAGTTTGTGCTTGAGGACGATAGCACCGTGACCAAGATGGTGGTGATTCAGCATGAGTCTTGATGATGTGAAGCAAATCGAGATTCCCGAGGGCACCGTCAAGAAGATTATCCGTGACGGCGAGGTTATTTGGGAGGCACGATGAGCGTACTTAGGGTCAAGAACGGCGACCAGTGGGATATTGTGCCAGCCATCAAGGGCGACACTGGCGACCCCGCTGCCGACGAGTCCATCACCGACGCCATGCTCGTGCCAGACGGCATCAAGACCGAGATTGACTGGCTCTGGGGCAACCAGCTCATGGATATTCGCGAGGGCGAGCTTCTTCAGACTGACGATGCATACGAGGCCCCTCTGGTATCGCTTGACGTGGACGGGAAGTCTACTCAGGTGACCACTACGGGGAAGAATTTGTTTGACCCTACGGAACTTAAAGCCATCCCATACGTGCAAGATTTAGGCGATGGTATATATGAGTTTCCGTCTTCACTTAGCAGGTTTACCGACAAGCGCGTCTGGACTAACCCGGGGCTAACGGGAAACCACGTTGTAAGCTACGAGCGGATGCATTGGAATAGCAGCGGCAACGGCGGTCTTCGCATGTACGTTCACTACTCGAATGGGTCAACCACCTTCATCGGAAACACCAGCCGCGCAAACAGATGGGTACGTGTGTCCGAGGTCATAGACATGACCGACGTTGACTACATCTCGTGTACGTACAACTCTACTCAGAATACGTTCTGGCGCGACCTCCAGATAGAGGCCGGAAGCACGCTAACGGCATACGAGCCATACAGCGGTGGAGCTGCTGCGCCATCACCGAGCTATCCGCAGGAAATCGTTGACGTGAACGAGCTTGAACTGCAGATGGTTGGCGCTATCGACTCGCTGTTCGCTGAGAACTGGTGGTATCAGGGCGCGGTGGATTCCAGTGGCGCACTCGTAGGTAGACTCACATGCATCCGCGGCGGTTTCTATCCGGTCACAACGGGCAGCACCTACTATTTGCGCGTCTCGGACGGGTACAAAGTGCGCGTGTTTGGATACACGGGAAACGATACAACCACATACTATGCGGACGATACGAGTGATTACGCACAGGAGTTGGTATGGACGCCAACAGGGTCAAACTATGTGCTGGTTACCATTGCCCACACCGACAATAGCCTAATCACTGTGGATGAGCACACGTGCCTCTATGTGTCACTCACACCGTTCATTGGTCACACTGTCCCTCTCCTCCCTGATGGATATTCTCTCCGCTCCCTCCCAGACGGCACCAAGGACGAACTCCATCTCTCATACCTCCGTCCCTCCAAACGCGAAGGCTGGGCGTGGTACTCGCGGGAGGTGATGAAGAGAGTTGGCACGATTGACTTAGGCACTTTGTTGTGGAGCAAGTATGGCACGCAAGACAACACGTTCTTTGCTATCATCAGTGACATAAAGAGACGTTACTTGGGGGCTTTGTGCACGGCGTATAAGCAAGTGCAGGGCGGCGTTGACACTCTGACTAATGGAGAGTTTTCTACTAGTTCTGGTGGCAATACATCTATATGGTTTAGAAACGATAGCTACACCGTAGCCGCAGACTTTAAGGCTGCTGTAAGCGGCGTGATACTTGATTATATTCTAGCCACTCCCATCACCACCCAGCTTGACCCAATCGAGCTGCCTATCATGCCATCCAAGGACACCACCATCTGGTCAGACCCGTCAGCTCAGCTCAAGATGACTTATATTCAGGACACCAACCTCATCATCCAGAACCTCGAAGCCACCGTGGCTGACATGGCGACGTCATAAGGAGGCCATTATGAGTAAGTTAATGGTCAAGGACGGTGATATTTGGGTACCCATGGAGGGTCTCAAGGGCGACACTGGCCCGCTGCCCGCAGACGAGTCCATACCCGACACGGCGCTGGTGACGGACGGAGCCAAGACAAACACGGCCTACCTCATGCGCAATCGTCTGACCAAGGATGCAGAAGGGGAAGTAATATCCGTGGAGGACTCCTACTCATCAGCAGCATTAAGTCTGACTGTGGATGGGAAGTCTACACAGGTGCAGACCACGGGGAAGAATTTGATGCCTAATGACCGTAGTAAATGGCCTATGTTCAGGTTATCTAGTGTCGGTAGCGGAACAGTTGTTGAGAGCGGCGGACAATCTCATTACTACATTGCAGTTCCACTTGAGGAAGGCCAGTCGGCTCACTTTCATCGAAACACGCAAAAATATGGAGGGTATGCCAAATACTGTTCGACGTATCCTCCAGAAGTAGGAGCGAGGGTTTTTGGCGGACTTACGATTACTAACTATGCTGATTACACCTTGACGAACGATGATGGCACAAAGCCCTGCGGTCTTATTCTTGCAACTCCAAATGGTGTAACAGAAGCAGAATTAGCCCGAATGGACCCTCAGTTGGAATATGGAACTTCATTCACAGGTTATGAGCCATATTCAGGAGGCTTTGCTTCTCCAAGACCCGATTGGCCGCAAGAGATTGAGAGCATCGACGCGATATTGTCGACAACTTGCGCTATAAACTTTGTGCCTAGTGACGACCCAGAGAACCCTAATGCTAACTACTCATTTAATTCTGGAAAACGTGTAGTATACGACAGCGAAGTAGGGGGATTCCATCTTACAGATAGTGGTTCTGGTATTGCATATACTAAACATGCGGCACCATCACTCATATTACCGTCCGCCAGAGCCGCGTTCGTTGCTCCACGAGATGGTACCTATACATTTGGTGTGGATATTAAAAATTATTCTTCAGATCCGGATGAGACTAATTATGGATTTCGTGTAACTCTTAATGGCACGGTTTTAAATGGCTTCGGATGGGGAGCTCCCGGCACAGAAACAGAATGGACAAGACATAGCATAACTAGGACGTTATCAAAGGGTCAGTATTTTGGTGGCAATATTTACCATCCAGCGGCATGGCGAAACATTTCCGTTGTAGCCGGTTCGGAAGACTTATACGAACCATATTCTGGCGGTACCGTTTCTCTTCTCCCCGAAGGTACCTCTCTCCGCTCTCTGCCTGATGGTACGAAGGACGAATTATATTTAACGTACTTAAAGCCATCATCACGAGTTGGCTGGGCATGGTATGAGCCTACTCTGATACAGAGGGTTGCCACACAAAGCTGTAGCGGGAATGAAAACTGGAAGATATACAGTAACTATGCATTCTATAAAGCAATGCCAAGCGCACGACTTATGAAAACCGGTAAGAAAGAACTACTGTGCGATGCATACAAGTCGGATGCATCAGCCAGTCTAGGGTCTGCAAGAACCGCTGCGACTAGTCCAAATACAATTTTTGGTCGTAATAGCGAAACGGACGCAATCATAAAAACGAGCGTTGCGTATAATACTGTTAATGATTTTAAAGCAGCTCTTGCTGAGAACCCTATCGTCATTCAGTACCCTCTCGCCACCCCCATCACCACAACTCTCGACCCAATCGAGCTCCCAATCATGCAGGCGGGTATCACAAACCTCTGGTCAGACCCGTCAACCAACCTGTCAGTCACCTACGAGCGTGACAGGAACATTGTAATCGCTAACCTAAAGGCCGCAGTTACGGACTTGGCAACGAGCTAAGGAGACAGCAATGATTGATTACTATGGTGCATTGCGCACCACAATCCAACGTGGCGAGTACGCGCTGGAAAACATGGAAGACCGTATCGAACGCTGTTGGCTTGACACTCGCATCACCACTGAGCAGCGCGACGAGCTTCTGCAACTTGCAGCGGAATATGCCAAGGACGAGTATCAGATTGATATTCTTGCAAAGCTTACTGACCTCGAAACTCGTGTCTATGACCTTGAGCACAAGGATGACCCCGACCCAGCCGAGCAGTATCCCGTGTGGGAGCAGGGCATGATTACGCCTCAGCATGGCATTGTCCGCTGGGATGTAACGGGTGATGGCGTCTACGACCTCTGCCGTTACGATGGCGGACGTTCACAGGGCACAGCATCCAAGGTTGGCGGCATCGAGGGCTGGTACCTGCTTGATGCAGAACTCAACGCTACGCATCAGATTCATCGCAACTCTGACGGCACGTACACGTTGACGCCTGTTGAGGAGCCTGAGGAATAATGTCAATTCGTAGTGATATTTTAGCTGCGGCAGAGAAGTACATTGGCGTTGATTACAAAGGCATCTATCAAGGCACAGGTCCTGAGGATGGTGGCTTCACTTGTAGTGGTTTCACATGGCGTGTGTATCACGACGTAGGTCTTGATATTCCTATTTGTCAAGGAATTCATAGCTACTACACAGATTCCTATAACGGATGGGATACGCAAGCGGGTTGGACTATTAGCAATGGCCACTGGGTAGATGACGAGGATGACCTGCAACCGGGCGACCTTGTCTTTTACTCTCCTCTTTGGGACCGCGAACAGACCGGTCATGTTGCTATATATTACGGCAACGGTCAGGTGATTCATGCAAACGGACGTCCTGTAGCAATCACACCAATTGCCTGGGGCGGAAATTTCGTTGGCGGCGGCTGGCCTCTCGTACCACTTCCTGACGAGCTTAATCTTAACGATTCGGAGATGAGTCTTGTGAATTTTACCTATGAGTTTGACAAGTTTACTAGCATTCGCTCCGAACCGAGGATTGCTAACGAGACGTATATTGACCATTACAATGCTGGTGATAGCGTTAATCTCGACGCTCTGGTTATCGGCGATGGTTATATTTGGGGCCATTACAAGGGCCAGTCTAGCGGCAAGGACCGTTATGTAGCCATCGCAGAGATTAATCGAGGTAGTGTCAAGTAGATTGGGTAAACATGGTACGCGGTCCTCCCAATCAAGTTCGTCGTGATATTTGATAGCAGAAAGGAATCTCATGCCATACTTAAATACGCAGAACCCAATGCAGTTACCTCCGTCAAACAACAACTGGTGGTTTGGTAACAACTATTCTTCTGGATATTCTCAAGCAAGTCGAAGTCAAATGCCAATGCCGTCGTACCCTCCAGCGAATCCTATGCAGCAAGAACCACAGACTATGAATAATATTATTCAAGCGATGGGCCCGGAAAGCGCTGAAGAGTTCAAGGTTGGTCCAAATTCTCATGTAATCATCGTGGATTCAAATCGTCCAGTGTTTTACATGAAGGATAGCGACGATACAGGGCATGCCAAGACTCGAGCATTTGAGTTTCACGAGATTCCTTTATATCCTCCTCAGCAAGCCTCGACATCTGAGCAACTGACTAGGGATGATGTTATCGAAATCGTCAAGGCCACAATCGGTCCTTGGCAAAAGTCTATTGAGGAGTTGGTGACGAACAATGAGTAATCCTATATTTTCTGGATTCGGTCAGCAGCAAAACCAAAATCCTCAAAACAACCTCGTATCAATGTTTAACCATATTCGAACCTCTCCTAATCCGAACGCAGCAGCTATGGAGATGCTTAGTCCGGAAATGAAGAATTATATTTCTCAAAATGGAGGAGACGCTAAGACAGCTTTCTATAACTTGGCTGCTCAGAAAGGCGTCGACCCAAACCAAATCTTAAATACTCTACGCGGTTTTATGTAAAGGAGGCCGAGAATGGCCGAAGGAATGATGTCTCCTAGTGATGTCGCTGTTATGATGAACGACCGTAATAATGATGGTTGGGGCAATGGCATGGGCTTTATGTGGATTTTTGCTCTGCTGATTCTAGCTAACGGCGGCTTCGGCGGTTGGGGCAATAACGGCTTCCAGAATGCCATTGGTTATGAGAATCTTGCTACTTCTAACGAGATTCAGCGTGGCTTCGATAACCAGAATTCTATGGCGAACGAGCGTGAGATTCTTGCCACGGTTAACGCCAACTCACTGCAGGGTATGCAGAATAGCAATCAGAATACCCAGTATATTACCGGTCAGATTATGGACAAGTATAATGAGCTGTCTCGTGATATTTATGGTCTAGCTGCGACCCAGCAGGCCGCTATGGGTCAGCAGGCACAGTGCTGCTGCGAGACGAAGATGCTCATTGCTGAGACTGCTGCGAACCAGCGTTACGAGTCCGCAATGCAGAACAATGCAATCATTCAGGCAATTCAGGCTGATGGCAACGCGACTCGTGCCATGATTCAGCAGGAGAAGATTGACGCTCTCCAGCAGAAGGTCCAGACTCTTGAGATGCAGAATGCTATGACCGGTGTTGTGCGCTATCCCATGAGCACCGCCTACAATGCCGGCTTCAATCCGTTCTGCAATTGTGGTAACGGCTGGAACAACTGCTGCGGAATGGCTGCTTAAGTTATATTTTACACCTCCTTTAATGGCAATAGGGCCAAAACAAAGGAGGAATTATGCTTAAGAATTTTGACGATGTAGACGTCGACTTCTACCTCTGTGATAAGAAGGTTGATCGCAGAAGCAAGACGTATAAGGACGCTTTAGCGGTGATTAACGAAGTTGCGGCAAAGATGTGGGATGCCGAGGAGTATAAGGAGGCTTGGACCGAGGAGTTGGGAATCAACTACTGCGGCAGTCTCGTGGATATTATCGACTGCCACGTATTTGTCTATCTGTGTAATCGCTTGGCGAGGCAGCGTTGTCTGGGTTTTGTCTTTTGGGACACTTCGATAGCAGTTGTGGAAGGAGGTGCCAATTGTCAAGATCATTGGATGATTGACCTTAAGTGCTAATTGCCTAAGACTGAGGCCGTGTAGGGATTGATATTCTTACACGGCTTCTTTCTTTTTACACCTCCTTTAATGAGGGAATACGCCCTTGACTTAGGAGGAAACATGAAAGAGAACGAAAGCATTGCTCGGCATCTAGCGCAAGCGACTATGGGAATCAAGTTAGCAACGGCTCACATGTATAAGGTATTGGAGATGATGAACGACGGGATTAATAATCCCGAAGCTCATATCTGCAACTTAGACATCACCATTGCTGACCGAGTCAATTGGTCACTTGAGTGCGATGCGGATGTGCTGAGCGCACTTGCAGTTGAGTACGAAGCAAGGAACTAGTGCCCTTAAAGAGTTAGGGTCTTTTACAGGCCCTTTCTCTTTTACACTCCTTTTAATGAGGGAATAGGCCCTTGATGAAAGGAGTTAGCATGAAGGTTAAGGACGTCTACGTACTCAGGAACATGCTTGGTACTTACAAGGCCGTAAGCAAGGAAGAAGCTGAAGAGACGGCAAAGAAGGGTGGATATGGAAACTTCACCGTGACCAACCAGACTCAAGATGGAGAGCTCTGGAACGTCACGCTGGTGTTTCCGATGTTTGCGTGCTTTTCTCAGGAGCATTACAACGAACTGGCCGAACGAGAGTATCGAGCTTACCGCGAGTATCTGACCGATATTACCGGAATCGTTTACGACGACATCGAGTCTTAACCTAAAGAGTTAGGGTCTTTTACAGACCCTTTCTCTTTTTAATTCGAAATCCGAAATTTCCCCAGGGGGTGATTTTGAAATGCAAGTTGAAATTGAGGAAGTTAAGGCGACCAAGGCACGTGATATTCACAAGGTTCGTATTGAAAACAAGGCGGACTATATGAAGGTTAAGTGGATACTTTCTCGTATCCCTATCACGTGGGCCGCAAATGACTTCACTCGCACTTTATATTTCCTTGGGAAGAAGTTCGATTAGGAGCACCTATGTCTCGAAGTCGTAAGAAGCATCCTTTGATTCAGTGCTGCGGAGATACGTCCCTAAAGAAGATATTTAACCGACGATTTCGACATAAGAAAGACCTCGATTTCCCTTCTGGCAACGCCTATCGCAAGACTAACGAATCGTGGGAGATTTGTGATATTTTGATGGGGTACTTCAACGAAGAGGAGATTCCCGACAAAGATCGCAAGTATCGGTATGCCATGAAGTGATATTTTACACTCCTTTTAATGGTAAGGGTTAACGTTGAAAGGAGACGGAAATGATTAAAGTATTCAAAGACGTTGATACCGGAGACTATCTGTATTGGGTAGAGAATGAGGACGGTTGCTTTAACCAATTTCTAATTTGGTTAGACAACCATAACAAGTTGATATATGTAGCAATATGGAGAGTCATAACCGGAACGGCCAGAATATTTGGTCGAGTTCATCCGTGTAGATTCATGTAACCCACCAACCCCAGAGAGCACACGCTCTTTGGGTTTTATATTTTTCGAAAGGAGGTGAATCCGATGTATTTAGAGCACCACGGCGTTAAAGGTCAAAAATGGGGTGTGAGGAGGTATCAAAACAAAGACGGAACCCTTACCGCAGAAGGACGGCAACGTTACAAATACCGTTCCAACATTATTCGAAACCGACCATATACGGACGACGTGAATGATATTGTTCGCACCCTTTCAAAGAAAGAGCGAGATTTCCTTGGCGCCGAGGACAATAAAGACTGGATAGACAAGAAATACGAACTAGAAACTCTTACAAACAAAGCGGCAACATTTGTGTCAAAAGAGGGAAACACTCCAGTATCCTTTGTTGAAATTTGGACAAACGGAGGAAGAACAGGACAGATATCCTTGGCCACACGAAACGATCCAAAATACCGTGGCAAAGGATATGCATCCAAGAATGTAGAAAAAGCAATAAAATGGTGCGACCGATACGGCAATAAGTCTATCGATGAGCTCGAATGGATTGCCGATAGAAGAAACACGGCATCCATAGCCTTGGGTAAGAAATACGGTTTCGTAGAAGACGACCCAAATAAGCATGGACACAACTGGAAAGACGATTGGTCTAAGGAATACGCAATAATGTATAGGCCAGTTAAAAAGAAACACTAATTATATTTTTAGGAGCTGACAATGATTATCTTAACTAATAGTTCTAGCTTAACGCTTGGTCCTGGTCAGTCCGCAACTTTCGACACTGTACTTCTGCATACGGGTTGCGCAGAGTGCTTTCGACCCGGTTCGGGCACTGTAATTCTCACTGCGCCTAACGCAATCTATGATATTTCAGCAGGAGGTAATATCGGCTCCACTACGGTTGGAAATGCCAATCTTACGGTGTTCCTTAACGGGTCTCCAATGTCTGAGACCTCTATGAATTCGGCTACTGCCGCCGTTGGCGATACGAATAGCGTATCTCGAGAGACTGGCGTACGTACGTGCTGCTGCAAGAATGTCTCTGAGGCGGTTACTCTTACCAACAACGGCGATACTACTATTGTACTTGAGAATCCTCTCTTAAAGATTCGTCGGGTTGCTTAGGGGTTGATATTTGATGGACTTAAGTAGCCCCGCTTTACACATGGTCGTGACTATCGTGACATCGGTACTTGCTTCCAGTGGCTTCTGGGCATTTCTTCAGAAGCATTTCGACAAGAATGATGCTACCAAACGTTTGCTCATCGGCATCGGTCACGACCGTATTATGTACCTCGGAATGCAGTATATTCAACGAGGGAACATCACTGCCGATGAGTACGAGAACCTGCATGACTATTTGTATTTGCCGTACAAGGAAAACGGAGGTAACGGCTCGGCTGAGAGGATTATGCACGAGGTCGAGAAGTTGCCAATTCTGCCATCACGCTAATTTTACACCTCCTTTAATGACAGGGAAACCTTAGTTAAGGAGGTAGCAATGGAGAAGTTCAATGCATTCTTTGATAATCATGAGGAAGAGCTTCGAAAGGCATTCACGATTGTGGCCGCCGCTGCTGGACTGGCTATTGATTTCGCTACATGGTATGTAGCAATCAAGAGTCGTCCCGCGGTGTTTGCGGTGATAGTTGCGAATCGTCTTATCATGGGCTCGGTACTGGTTAAAGAAGGATACGTTGATGAGGCCATCGATACGTTAAATTGGCTGGTTTCCTAGCCGAGATTGGCTCTGTGTTTTCACAGGGCCTTTCTTTTTACACGCTCCTTAATGGAGAGGTTGGAAAACAAGGCTTAGGAGGCCAAAAATGAGCAAGACCAAGATTCAGTATGAGATTCATCAGATTTTGACGAAGATTCGTTGGATTGAAGCCAACGATCTTTATGACAAATATGATGTCAAATACTTTGAAGACAGGTTAAGGGAGTTGAAGGCCGAGTTGGAGGAGTTTAAGATCTAACTCGACAGGCCATTGGCCCGGCGCGTTTTGCCGGGTCTTTGGTTTTTTATTTTTTGACAGGCTTTGAGAAAGGAGTTTGTTTTGTCGGACACGTTTAAGATTTTCGTAAGCTTACCAATGAGAGGTTTGGAGGTTGACCAGATTCGAGACAGGCAGCAAGAGATATTTAGCAAGTTTGCCATGCCTAATTGGGAACTTATGGACACAGTCGCTGTAGACCCTAATGCAGAACCCGATAATGACTTATGGTATCTCGGGCGTTCTATTCAAATGCTCGGCAATGCGGACGCTATTATATTTGCAAATGACTGGCGTTCTGCTCGAGGGTGCATTGTTGAGCATTTAGTTACCACGAGTTATAGCATTCCAGCACTATACGAGGAGTAGTCATGGGAGTAAACATGGATGAAGGTGTTCGATTCGATAAGGGTACCATCAAGGGCGAGATGAAGTATCTCATTGCTGTTGTTATGTCTAGAGTTCCAGAGTCTCGAGAGCGAAATCTCACCATTACCAAACTCGAGGAAGCTTTAATGTGGTTCGAAAGGGTTAAAGATGAAGTTAAGTAACGAAACTTATGACAATTTGAAGTGGATGGCGCAAATTGGAATTCCTGCTTTTGCTACCTTTGTTGGTACTGTTTGCACTATTTTTAGTCTTCCTCACGGAACTGAAATTGTTAGCCTTATCATTGCTATTGATACTTTTCTTGGTGCTTTGTTGAAGTCTAGTTCGGACGAGTATCAGGGAGATGGGCAGCTTATTGTGGATACGAGCGACCCGTTAAAAGATACTTACAGCATTGCTGTTAACGACTACCCCCATGTATTGGCAGAGAAGGATACGGTCGTCCTTAAGGTTTCCCACGCAGCGCATATGGCACGAGAGGATTAGAACAGTGGCGGACTCTTATCTAGAAAGTATTGATACACGTGAGCTGATTCTTTTGTCAGCTGGCATTCGTCACGACTTTCATAAAGCTAAGGAGAGGCTTAAGCGAACGGTTGGATATTACTATAACCAATCGATTGCGAGTACCTACCACAAGGAGGAAGACATCGAGATGCTCCTTAATAGGTGTAAGAGTCTTAAGAAACAATATTTAGCAATGCGTGATGTTCTTCTATCGCGAGGTGTTAAGGATCGAGAGATTAGCACTAAATGGGACGGAACTAATAACGACCTATTTGCTAATATCGCTTAGTTGATATTTTACACTTCGCTTAATGAGGTGAATGGCAACCAAAGAGAAAGGAGCCGCCATGTTACCTTGGAAGAAAGAGAAAACGGTAGACCCGATTGAGCTTGAGAAGCAAGAACTCGCAGAAATGTGGAGTCGAGAGGAGCTGAATTCAGAGGAGAGAAACCTATTGATTCAAAGGTATTTATATCTAGACGAAGTCTATACACGTAAGCATAAGAAGCTTGACGCGAAAGGCGCGATAGATAAGAAAACTTTGTTCAATGGCGGACTCACCGTTGGACTGGCTTTATTGACTCTCAATTATGAGAGGTTCGACGTTCTCAGGTCAAAGGTCACCAATCTTTGGCTTAGGAGGCATGGAGGAACCAACTAGGTTCGTTCACTGGGAAAGGGTCGTGTGATATTTATTACACGGCCTTTTCTTTTTACACTTACTTTAATGGAGTCGATTAAAGGAGGATAAAATGACAGACTCGAAGTACATTATGTTTTTATCGGGGTTCGCATTCGCAATGGGCATTTGGGACCTATGCGAGTGGGGGCTCTGTCCTAAAACCATAACGCTACTTGTTGCAGGTTTGATTCTATTTATATGCGGACGAAAACTCGACTAACGAATAAGGGCTGCTTTTACAGGGCCTTTATTTTTACACACCATTTAACGGAAGGATTAACATTTGTTAAATGGAGGTAATTATGTTCTGTGTTATCGTTAAGGTTAATGGTTACATTGGTGACGACACGATGGTCATGGGACCGTACGAGAATAAGGTTGAAGCTCGTAAGGCCCAGAAGACCGCCAAGTCTAACTTGATGGCCACTGGCGTTAAGGTTGAGAACATTTCAACCGAAGTAAAGGAGATGGTTAAGCTTTAGAGAGACTGGGCACACGCCCTTTCTCTTTTCCGCATTTTTTACACACTATTTAATGGAAAGGAATAGTTTAGCGGTAAAACGCATTTATGAGACATGGGTTCGAATCCCATTTCCTTTTTATTTTTTACACACCATTTAATGGAAAGGAACTCTTATAGAGAAAGGAAAAACCAAAATGACGAAGGTTACTACTTACAGCACCAATCCGAAGGTTGACGAGGTGCGTGCAATGGCAGCTCAGGTAGCTAACCGCATCCATTGGGGAACGTTGGATCTTCCCCTTGGGTCCGGGGTGGTACTTGATATAGCAGTTGACGCAGCCTATCGGGCCGTCGAATTGGCCTGTGACGTGGCTGACGAAGTATTGGGTTTTGAAGTCGAAGAGAGGTACGTTTAAAAGCATTGGGCATCACGCCCTTTGCTTTTTTACACGTTCCTTAATGGAGGAGTCCATCTACTTATAGAGAAAGGAATTGGACATGAAAGATCTTCGCAAGTTTGCAAGTATTGGGACAAAGTTTTTGGGAGCCTGGGTGGGGCTCTGGATTGCGTTCGGATTGCTAAAGTTGGGCTTAGCAACCGCGAACCTGATCCTGGGCAGCCTGTCGGCTACCGGAGCAGTAATTTTCCTAATTGCCCTTGCGTGGGCGATTTATGATTCAGTGGTCCTAAACAAGTAGGGGTCCAGCAAAGGTTTGAGAATTTACTCAGGCCTTTGCTTTTTTAGAAAGGATATTTGAAATGGAGTTCATTCTTAAGGCACTATCATACGCGGCTGTTTTTTATGCAGGTCGATACAGCTACATGTATTGGAAGAATCAGTATCTCGAAGAAAAGCGAGGTCAACTTATTGCATTTCGCGATGAGCTCGTTAATATGGCAAATAGCTTGGAAGAAACCGACGCGGCAATTCGCAAGAAGTGGCAGCGAATGGTCACGGATATTTCTAAGTATGACATGGCTAGGCGCTCCGACTCTGGTAAGTGGACCGAAGCGGATGATATTTACTTCAACTCTTGGAATAGCGCTGAAAAATAATTTTACACGTCGCTTAATGGCAATAATGCCGAATGAGAGGAGAAGTTATGGATAGCAAGGATAATAGATGGTTTGGCTGGTTGGGTTTTATAGCATTAATCAGTTGGCCAATATACTGGCTATACAGGAAATTTTCTGATTAGTCGGTGAGCCGGCAAAGGTTTGAGAATTTACTCAGGCCTTTGCTTTTTAGAAAGGATATTTATGAAACACTTAAGCGGACGAGAATTGGGCGTTATAAGTTTGCGAAACATCTCGGGATTGAAGTTTAGGGAAATTGCCGAAAAGCTAGGTATCACTACAGAACGAGTTAGACAAATTTACATACGAGCTCTCAAGCGTCAAAAGATGCTAAAGGATATTTCAAAGCATTCTCCAGAGTTCTTTGCTGTCAGCGAAGAGATTGGTTTGGACGACCAACACTTCTATCAGCTTTGTTCGCTCTTGGACAAGAACCATATTTTGAAAAACGGGGCTTGGAGACAGCTGTCCGAAGAGGATTATCGTAATATTTTCGGTCTAGGAACCAAGTATATTGATTTTTTACAGCGGGCAAAGACTCTAAAACGTCGCAAATCAGGTATTGCAAAATAGCAGGTAAATGGCCGTGTTTTAAGGCGATTTAAGGCCTTAGAATTTTTAAAATGGGTTATTATACCTAAAAGAAAGGATTCAGATGACTTTCGAAGAGTTCTTTAAAGTGTGTAACTTTGATATTAGTGATGGTTATGCCCAAAGCAAGACTCAAGTTCTTGTCATCTTTTCTTCGGGTTTCAGAGACGAATATTCAAAGGAATTTGCTGAAGCAAATGAAGAAGTAGCGAAAAAGTTAACTGCAAAAAAGCTATACGATTATCTTAAGGAGCAATTCAATGAATGATATTATCTACGATGAAGACGGCAATGTTGATTGGAATGCAAACGGATGGCCTGAGCCGAATCCCGGAGCAGAAACTCGACTAAATGGATACACCATCGATGGCATGCCGGATGATATTTTCGACCAGTGGATGGACGAATGCGATGACCTCGACAGCGGCTGGGAGGTTGACTGGTAATGCTCGACGAAATTGCTAAATGGCTTTTATCGGTAGCGATTTTAGGTTTAATTATAGTACCGTCGATGTTTATATGGTACCTTTTGGTCAACTGGCCTCAATATGTAATAATAGGAGTAGTTGTTATAAGTATAATCGCAGCAATTAGATTTTTATTCTTTGACTAGGAGGACTGGTAATGAAGAAATTTCTTTGTGGTGTGTATGTTGGCGCTAGCATGATATTTATCTGGGGTATGTTTATTGAACTTAAGCGTATTTCGGAGATGGTTGCCAATGGATAGAGACGAGGTTAACCGTTGGGTTATTAGCATTGGAGTCGCAGCCGTTCTTGCGATTGCGTTTTCTCTTTTTGTCTTCTTGCTTATGGAATTTCCATGGCTCCTTGTACTAATGACCGTTGCATATATGATATTCGCGTTTGCTATAATTGTTCATGATAACATTCTTTGAGGAGTGATTAGCGAATGCCCGCTACTTTTCCACCTAAATGCTTCAGATGCGGAAATGATATTTTAGAATACATGTACGGTGGTCAACTCACAATTTCCGGTTTCTATGACAGACTACATCCAGCATATTACAATCAATACACTCTCTGCAGAGATTGTCATATGAAACTGACTAGTGCAATTAAGAAATGTCTATTTGAGGAGGACAACAATGGCGATGAATCTTGACGAATTCTTTGAGATGGCTAAGCTTGGTGGGCAGATTCAGGCTTGCCATGATATTTTCGAAATCTTACAACTTAAAGACATCACTCCGGAGCAGATTACTAATAAGCTTGCCTTGTATCAAAAGGGCGTAGTTGACAAGTTCAAGAAGTCTCAGCTCAAGTTTAAGATGGGTAACGGTAAGGTTCGTATGGATGAAGACAGCATCGAAAGTTTGGAGTGATATTTTTACACACCGCTTAATGGCATGGTAGCTATAAAACGAAAGGAGCTCTTATGAGCATTCGGGAACAGCGTAGAGCTGCGCATAACAATAATGTCGCTAAGAGGCGACTTCGTATTCAGAGGGCATATCGCCTTCGCGAGCGGGGTTACTCTTACGAACAGATTGCAAAGCAGCTCGGCATTTCAGAAAGCGGAGTAAGGACCATATTCGCATAGCACCATTAGCAAGGCAGGAAGGCTGCGTGGAAACACGTGGCTTTCCTTTTATATTTTGAGAGAAAGGACAAAAGTGGCGAAGAGAGTTTCCGACGAGACAAAGATTTATGTCGCAGAAATGTTGGAGAAAGGATGCACGTACAAACAAATTTCCCAAGACCTTGGCGTTAGCAACATGGTTATTGCGGACATTAAAAGGGAGTTTTTTGGAGTTGATAAAATGAGGAATGCCACTGTTGCCGGCAATAAATTTGACGGACTTCTCCTAAGAACCAACACGAATAAATTTGTTGGTACGTGTCGAGTTAAGGGCGGAAAGTTTGAGAAAAAGGTCTTTGTGGCAAACAACGCCCGGGATGCAATAGCTATGTGGGAAGAGTGGAAGGAGCCGATAGTGGAAGAAAACAAGCCTGCTATTTATAATCCTCCCATTGAAATCGCGCCCGTTAGAACTAAGAACATCGAACATAATGAGAAAGAGAACCTAGAGGTGATTGTTATGCCTAAGACCGAAAAGACCGAGACTGCTGAGACCATTTATATTCTGGCTTTCGGCAACCCTAAGGTTCCGAACTATTTCACGGACTTGAACGAGGGTAAGAAAGTTGCAGAGCTTCTTAACTACGCACTTCATTATGCGGACGTTGATACTAATGGTTTGAAGTACAATGTCATTGGTGTCGAACCATATTCTCAGAAGGTGGAGTAATGGATGCATCTAATCTCGGAGAACATATCTATGATACTTGTCCAGTATGCGGAGATGTTCGAGTTGGATATTCTAACATAAATCTCATGATTTGTCGAAATTACTATTGTCCGGTTCGATACTACCTCATGCCAAAAGATATTAAAACGAAAATCGAAGCCATGACATATGCAGGATGGCTTCCGGATAAGGATAGTGCCAGAAGGACTGTATATTTCAACCCTAGATTTGAATGGTTTAGTAAGCATGCCGAAACATTACGACGCGATAACGAACGTAAGGCAGTAAATCTAATAACTAATTGGATTGGCGGGGATGACGATGAAGCTTAGCGGTCACACTTCCTATTATATTAATGTTGGTCAGACTATCGGTATTGTCGGAGCTCTTATTCTTGGTTGGAGGGCTCTCAAGCTCGAGGAGGCAAAGGCCGGAATTGAGCATCGTAGCATTCGAGAAGTTATCTCAGATGATATTCGCAAGGCTCAGGACTGGTACTACAAGAATGTTGCGTACAAGCAGTATCGACATAACTAGGAGGAGTCATGCCTATTTGGGTTAAGTGTATATTTATGCTATGGGTTTCTTTTGTCGTCATGCATTGCTTCGTCATGATTTGGTCGGATGAGGTACGAAAGCGTTGCCGCTTGGTAAAATTAGGACTGTCAAACCTTCCTTGTTACATGATAATCTATGCTCTATCTTTTGTGCTGTGCATTCTCTCCATCATTCCTCTTGCGATTTGGTTGATATTTCTAAGGTAGTTTTTACACACTTCTTAATGGAAGCGCAATAAGGCGCAAGACGAGAGGAGTTAGTATGAAGAAGGAGCTTTCTTACGAAGCTAAGGCGTGGCTGCAAATCATCGGCTGGACTGGCGGCACAATAGTGCTTTGCTGGGCCATGTATCGCTGGTTTGCGGGCCTGATCGGCAAGGCAATCGTAAAGGAGCTTATCAAGGCTGGCGTAATCGCCGTCACCTTGTAAGCTTCCGGGAGAGGTCACACACGTGGCCTCTCTTTTTCTTTTTGATATTCTAGAGAAAGGAAACAGAATGAATTTCTCAATTGTGAAAAGGCATGCTATAAAATTGGTCAAGTATAGCCGGCATTTTCTCGTAAAGCATTCTGCTGATATTTTGACAGGATTCACCACAGGTGGCGTAATCTTAACAGCAATTGAGGTGCATAAGTCGACTCTTGCTGCAGATGAGTTTCTTCGGACTAATGGCTATGCCCTAGCCAATCCTGAGACACAAAAGGTTCTGAAGTTCGAGGCAGCCAAGTTTTATATTAAGCCGGCTGTCACAGCAGCTCTGACTATTGGGTCGGCCGTTGGCGCTAATTATATTAACCACAAGGAAATTGCTGGGTTGGCAGCGCTTTGTACAGCAACAGAGACGGCTCTGAATGAAAACCGGGCTAAAGTTGAGGAACTTCTAGGCGCAAAAGCTCTGGAGAACGTCGACGAAAGCATCATAGCAGACCGAGGAAAAGATATTATGGCTCGGTCGGACTCTCCAATCTTAGACACAGGGACGGGAAATGTTATTTGTGTCGATACATATTGGACTGGACAGGCGTTCCTAGCAGACCCAAATATTATTTGGTCGGCTCAAAACGAGTATAACGAAAAGCTACTCGTAGAGGCAGAATCCGGATGCGGACTCTCCTCAGGGGAATTCCTAGAATTGCTTTGGAAGATGTGTCCTACCGCTCACATTCCAGAGAAGGCATACAGCAATGGATATCGAGTTTCTAAGGACGGTATGGACAAGAATTCTACCGGTTTGCTAAAAATCGTATCTCATTGGGAAGGTGACCCGATGCGAAACGAAAGATATTTAGCTTTTGGGCCTGCAAACGACCCGATTCGAGACTTTACGGGGTTCTAAGATGAGCTATGATATTCGCGAAACTGAGAACGGAGAAACCCTAGTCGTGTCGGTGGAACTTCCCATGTATGAGGGAATTAACCAGGAACTAGGCAGACAAGCTCAGGTTTTTCTGACTTCTGCGTTACGTCATATGGCGGTGTGTGATTGGATTGACGCCCATCTCGATACGTCAGACCCTGATATTCTTGAACTTATGAATCAAGAACACGCTCAGGTAGCTTCTCAGCTCGTAAATACGTTAATGTCGATAGCCGGATTGGCGGACAACCTCAATATTGATATTAATCGAGAGCTTTGGGAAATGCCGTGGGAAGTGTAGATTTTACACACCACTTAATGGCAACCATCGTCCATCGACAAAGGAGGAGATTATGGACGAGCAGATTAAGGACGTTGAGGTTGAGAGCACTGACGGAACTTACGAGGTATATGAACCCGAGCAGGAGGAATTCAAGATTCCCTCAATCGTATACAAGGCCGGTGGGGCAGCTTTGGCTGTCGCCGGAGGCATTGCGTACGCTAAGAGGGACGCATTGAAGGCAAAGTTCGGCGAGTTCAAGGACAAGCGTAAGGCAAAGAAGGTGCAGAAGCACCTCGATGCCCTCAACAAGCTCGGCTACAAGGCCGAGAATGGCGAGACGAAGAAGTAGTCGATTTAGGAGGAATCAGAAATGGTTCCTCCTTTTTCTTTTTGATATTCCAAAGAAAGGAAACAAGCATGTTTAAGAAGGTCAATCTTGAGTCTAAGGGTTACAAGACATTTCGTAGTGTTGTCGGTGTCGTCTCTGGCACCGGCGCTGGACTCACGTTTGAATGCATGAGCATTCCGATGGTTTGTGGTGTTTTTCAGAAGAACCGCGTCCTTCGACTCATCTGCTATACCGGAATCGTTCCTATCGCCACCATCATCGACCTTATTGGAAAGGGAGCTGCAGAAAGCATCGTCGATAGCTTTGCGGAAACATACAATCTTCTTGTTGACAAGCATCAGAAGGAAGACGAAGAAGATTTCCAGTATGTAAATTATACAGCAGAGCCTGACCGCAGCGACATCGAAATTAAAACCGAGCGTTACTACTATGGAGTCAAGGTTCCAGGCGCCGTTTTCACTCATGCAGAGCAAAAGGAGTTTATCGACGAGCTCGTTCGTAAGACTGGGGTGTTTGAGTTTAAGACCGAGGATGTTGCTAAGCGTTTTGTTGAGATTCTTCATGATGTTGAGACTCTTCACGACTATGCCGAGCAGCATAAGTTTGCGACTATTTCGGATGCCCTATTTATTCATACAGGCATTATAGCTCCCAATGAGGTTCGAGAGCATACCGACCTGTGGGGCTGGAAGGCAGATATGTTCAGTGGCGTGCCCATTGACAAGATTTCGGACGACCATTGGGTTGCTAATCTGTTCGGTTACATATATGTTGGGGATTTGTATACCGTGCTCGATGAGGATAATAACAAGGGAGACGAGTAATGGCAGAAGCTGATATTCCCAAGCAGGAGAAATCCACGCTAACTCGAGAAGTAAGCAGCCTTACAACAAAAGATATTCGTCCAATGCAAAGGAAGGATGTCATAAACCCTCCGGCAGTAACGATAAAGCGAGAGAGTCTTGCTCAAAAGTTCAAGAAAGCCTTCACTGTTGAGGACGTTCATGACGTTTGGGATTATATTGTCGATGAGATTGTAATCCCTTCTCTCAAGCGAACTCTCTATGATATCGCTGTTGGTACTGCAGGACGCGTATTTTTGAATAATACGACCACTTTATCCAATAATTTGTATAGAGATAACGGCGTGACTAAGGTTATTAGCAATCGTAATAACTACAGCGCCATCTCTCGCACAAAGACTCGTGCCGAACAGATATCGAATGTCACTCCTAGGCGTTCTCAATATCGTCCTACGGAATTTGAATTCCGAAAGTATGACATGGCGTCGCGAGTTTTGGATGATGCGATCGATTATCTCGACTCGTACAAGATTCTTTCGGTTGATACGTACTATGATATTCTAGAAGACGTGCTGAAAGAAGACTGTCCGGTAATCAAGCGCGATTATACGGCACAAGAGTGGGGTTGGAAGAATCTAAGTTCGGCGACCATTGTTAGCTCTATGGGCGGATGGACTCTCAAGATGCCGAATCCTGTATATTTGAAAGGATAAGAAATGACGCCAGAAAGCGTATATGCTCGTTTTCTTAAGGAATTCCCTGACATGAAGGCTCAGGTTACTAGGTTTACCAGTCGTCGCGATAATGAGGCGTCTGGTTCCATCCGAATCTTGCTTCGTAACCACAAGACATTGATATTCAGTGTCATGAAGGATGGTACGTGGAAGCTGATTAGGGGGTAACATGAGGATTTTGAAGCAGCCTGAGTACGAAATTCTATTTAACCCCGTTGATGAGAATCGAAAGAGCATCGTTGAAAGCGCTCGTCTTTGTTATCGAAGTGCTTCTAAGTGGGGCGATTCTATTCTTATCGAAAATCTTGTAGAAGCCGACCACTGGACGCCCATCGAAATGGCCGAAGTCAAAGTTCGATTTACTGTTGACCGCGGACTCTCTCACGAGTTTGTAAGGCATCGTCTCGCATCTTTTAATCAAGAATCAACTCGATACTGCAATTACTCGAAGAATAAATTCGGCAACGAGATTACTGTTCTAAAGCCTGTCGAGATTGAAGAAGGAAGCGTAGAGTATTATATTTGGGAACACAATTGCGAGCAAGCAGAAAGGACATATCTCAAGCTCCTAAGTCTTTGCGTAAAACCAGAGACTGCTCGTTCGGTTCTTCCTACCTGTTTGGCCACTACGATTGACGTTAAGGCTAATCTTCGCGAGTGGTATCATATTATGAAACTTAGGACGGATAGGCACGCTCATCCGGACTTTAGAATTGCTTTGTATGGACTTCTCATCGATTTCGCTCGGGACTATCCTGAGATATTTCAAAATCTGTGCAATGACCGCAATCCTAAGATTATTGAAGACTTTGTCGAGAAAGGACAAAACTAATGATTACTATTCCTGCACCTGTAGCTAAGTTTGGCTCAAAGGTTGTTCGTTGGAGTGTAAAGAATGCTCCGGCAATTATGCACTATTCGGGTCTTGCTATGACGGGAGTCGGCATTGCAATGGCGTGCGACGCAACTCTCAAGGCTGACGAGATTCTCGAGAAGCACAAGAATCGCATGAGTCGCATTAAGCAAGCTCGTGAGATTTCGCTCGACCCAGATAGCGGACTTTCTGCAGACGAGGTATATACAGACAAGCAGATGAAGGCGGACAAGCTCATTGTCTATCGTGATACGGCAATTGATTTTGTGAAGCTTTATGGTCCTTCTGTTGCGGTTATTTGCTCCGGACTCGGTCTTGTTCAGGGCGCTTATGGTATCATGAACGACCGTAACGCAAAGACCATGGCTGCTCTGACGGCTATGAATGAGGCATATAACGGTCTTCTCGCTCGTGGTGAGGTTAACGACAATCCAATTGATATTGCTACCGAGGTTGAGGTCGAGCCTGAGACTATTGTGATTGACCGTGGTCTCGATTCTGACTCGCCCGAGGAGCTGGTTCTTAAGAATTATGTTCCTGTTGAGTCTTGGGGGATTCTTGAGGACGACCCGTTTACGATTGTCTATGATGAGCGTTGCCGCGGATGGAATGACAACGCTACGTTCATCCTTAACTCGAGTCAGGCGCTGAGTCCATTCTGGTCTTATGAGCGCGCTCGTGCCGCACACAGCGTTCCTTGTGTATGGGTAAATGATATTCGTCGTACTCTTAGCCAGGATGAGAAGAGTCTTGGTTGGTCTCACGGATGGACTGATGAGCCTGGCGACGTGATTGATTACGACGTCTATATGTATAAGTATAAGAAGGTCGACGATATGATTGTCGGCTATATTCAGATGCCTGGAAATACTAACGAAGAGCGTACCGACATCATTCGAGCATACGAGACTGAGCAGGAGAAGAACGGAGAACTTCCTCGTGACTATTGTGTTGTCGTGAGGATGGGTCGTCGTGATGAGAACGGGGTTCTCCAGAATCCTCGTTATATTCGACAGGAGATGTTCGGCTAAAATCTTCTGATTAACTAGCGGTTTATACGGACAGGGAGGCGTGGATATTTCACCCTCTCTGTCCTTTTGCTAGATTGGAGGTGTGTTGTGTGGGAAGCGCATGAAGAGTATGATGACTATTTCTTGTGGCTATGCGATATAATCGGCTTAGATTTTGATAGGTATAGTTCGCTGATTTACATGCTGCAGGAGATGGATTTTCTTTGGGTTTTGGATAGAGATAGTGGTCGAAGTTCCGACGGTCTCGCTCTTAGGGAAGAATTTTATAGAGAAACTTTCGACGATTGGATTATGCTTTGGGAGAAACCTTGCACGGTTCTTGAGGCGTTGATTGGTTTAGCTAGACGCATGGATGAAATGCTTATCGATGAGAACACCTCCGATAGAACTCGAGTGTGGTTTTGGGAATTTATCGGGAATCTCGGACTTAAGAAATATACTAATCAATACATAGAGACTCTGTTTGTTGAAGAGCGAGGGTTTGATATTCAAAGCATTGTCATGATTTGGATGAACCGAGATTTCGACGTCGATGGTTCTGGTTCGATATTTCCTCTAAAATACCCAAATAAGGACCAACGCGAAGAGACGTTAATCTATCAATTGAACAGTTACGTTCTCGAGAATTATATTTTCGATTGATGGGCAAACCCCCAAATCACCACTTTTGGATTTTTGATTTTGAAAAGTGGTGGCATGATTTACCTGCGAAAACAACCACTTCACCACTTTTTTACTACTTTTGTGGTTTTTATTTTTATTAAAAATAATTAATATATAGGGTTAATACCGCACCCCCTATTTTGGAAAAAAGCGGTGGTGACGAGATTTCTTACAAGGAAAGGAGGTTTAATGGACTTCATTGATATTGCTTATCGAACGGCCAAAAGAGGCAGTCTCGAGGTGTATCCGAACTTCGTAATTTGCGATTCGAAAGACATCATGATTCGAGGAAAAGACTTCTATGCGATATGGAATTCAGAGACCGGTCTGTGGAGCAAGAGCGAATTGGATGTTGTTCGTCTTGTCGATAAAGAATTATATTCTTATGCCGAAGAGTTGCGAGAGCATACGGCCGATGCTGTTCGTGTTATGACTTTGACTGATTTCAGTTCGCGTTCTTGGATGAGCTATAAGAACTACATAGCTCATTTTCCAGACAACTACGAGACTCTAGACAATCGTTTGATATTCGCCAATGAGGTTACCAAGCGTGAGGACTACGCGAGCCATAAGCTTCCTTATAGTTTAAGTGACGGCGATTGTCCTAGTTGGGATGAGCTAGTAGGAACATTATATTCCGCTCAAGAACGTAAGAAGATTGAGTGGGCTATAGGTTCTGTGTTTGCTGGCGAGTCAAAAGATATTCAGAAGTTCTTTGTGTTCTATGGCGACGCTGGTACAGGCAAGTCAACAATTCTTAATGTGATTCAGTGGCTGTTTGATGGATATTATGCAGTCTTCGACGCGAAGGCATTGGGAAATTCCCACAATCAGTTTAGTCTGGAAGCATTTAAGGGAAACCCTCTTGTTGCGATACAGCATGATGGTGACTTGAGTAGGATTGAAGACAACACTCGCTTGAATAGTATCGTGTCGCATGAGGAAATGCTTGTGAACGAGAAGCATAAGTCTTTATATTCTGTAAGGATGAACGCGCTTTTGTTCATGGGTACGAACAAACCAGTCAAGATTACCGATGCGAAGTCTGGCATCATTAGGCGTCTGATTGATATTGCTCCTACAGGGAATAAGATTCCGGTAGACAAGTATCAGCAACTGATGCATAACATTAAGTTTGAGCTTGGAGCTATAGCACAGCATTGCTTGAATGTGTACAATACGTTAGGTAAGCATCATTACGATAACTATCGTTCTTCTGAGATGCAGTACAAGACTGATGTGTTCTTCAACTTTGTCGATGCCAACTTCTTTGAGTTTAAGAAACAAGAAGCCATTACGCTTCGTCAAGCTTATGCAATGTATAAGGAGTATTGCCAAGAGACGTCCTTGACGTTTGTCATGCCGATGTATCAGTTCCGTGAAGAGTTGAAGAATTACTTCACTGATTTTAAGAAGGACTACTATCTTGACGGAAAGCATCTGAGAAGTTGTTATGTTGGATTCTTAGCCAGTAAGATTGAGTACAAACAGAGCGAAGACTTTGAAGAGATGAAACCTATACAAGATTGGCTCGTTATGAATACCGAGCATTCTCTGTTTGATATCTTCGCTAGGGAGTATCCGGCGCAATATGCTAATGATGCGGGAACGCCGTTTAGGAAGTGGGACAATGTTGACACTACGTTAGCCGATATAGACACGAGAAAAGTCCATTATGTTAAGGTTCCTGTTAATCATATTGTTATTGATTTTGATTTGAAGGATGATAACGGAGAGAAGTCTGCAGAGAAGAACTTGGCTGCTGCCAACAAGTGGCCGGAGACTTATGCAGAGTTTAGTAAGGGCGGAGCTGGGATACATCTTCATTATATTTATGACGGAGATGTTGAACAGCTCAGTCGTGTCTATTCAGAAGGCATCGAGATTAAGGTGTTTAATGGGAATAGTTCTTTGCGTAGGAGGCTTAGTCTGTGCAATGATATTTCCATAGCACATATAAGTGGCGGGCTACCAACGAAGGAGAGAAAGGTGATCAGTAATAGCACAATCAAAAGCGAAAGGGCACTTCGCGATTTGGTTGTCAAGGGTCTTAAGAAGGAGGTTTGGCCTAATACAAAGCCGTCAATCGACTTTATATTTAAGATTCTTGACGATGCATACGATAGCGGCGTAGAGTATGACATAAGCGATATGCAAACCGCAGTGCTTGCGTTTGCGGCTAACAGCACTCATCAAGCTAAATATTGTATGGATTGCGTAGCGAAGATGCACTTCGTTTCTAAGGATTTGGAAGAGAAGCGAGAAGAAGAGAAGCGAGAAGATAAGCCTATCGTCTTCTTTGATATTGAAGTCTTTCCGAATCTTCTTCTTGTTAACTACAAAGCTGCCGGCGAAGGTAAGCCTGTAGTTAGAATGATTAATCCTGACTCAAATGCTATTGAGGACTTGTTCCAGTATCGTTTGGTTGGATTTAACAATCGTAGGTATGACAACCATATTCTGTATGCTAGGTATCTTGGATATACTCTGGAGCAATGCTACAACCAGAGCCAAAAGATAATTAATGGTGACCGTGATGCGTTCTTTGGGGAAGCATATAGGCTTAGTTATACAGATGTGTATGATTTTTCTAGCAAGAAGCAGAGTCTGAAAAAGTTTGAAATCGAGTTGGGTATACATCATAAGGAGCTTGGTCTTCCTTGGGATGAGCCTGTTGATGAAAAGCTTTGGACAGAGGTTGCAGAATATTGTGATAATGATGTTTTAGCAACCGAGGCAGTCTTCAATGCTAGGCGTGCGGACTTTGCTGCTAGAGAGATTCTTGCTGACCTGAGTGGTCTAACAGTTAACGACACCACCAATCAGCATACAACTCGTATTATATTTGGGGATGATCCCAATCCTCAGAGCAAGTTTGTGTATACAGATTTGTCTGAGATGTTTCCCGGATACAAGTACGAGAATGGTAAGAGTACATATCGAGGAGAGGAGCCGGGTGAAGGAGGATATGTTTATAGTGAGCCTGGTATGTATGGTAACGTGGTTCTTCTTGATATTGCTTCTATGCATCCTAGCTCGATTGAGCTCCTTAATCTTTTTGGTCCGTATACTCAACGTTTTAGCGATATTAAGCAGGCTCGTATTTGTGTTAAGCATCATGATTATGATACGGCGAAGACGTTACTAGACGGAAAGCTTGCGAAGCACCTCAACGGCAGCGAGGAAGATGCTGATGCGTTGGCATATGCGCTTAAGATTGCTATCAATAGCGTATATGGGTTGACTTCGGCCAAGTTTCCTAACAAGTTTAAAGACCCTCGCAATGTTGACAATATCGTGGCGAAGCGTGGCGCCTTGTTCATGATTGATTTGAAGCATGCTGTACAAGAGAAGGGTTGGACTGTAGCACACATTAAGACAGACTCAATTAAAATTCCTGATGCGACTCCGGAAATGATTGATTTTGTTGTACAGTTTGGCAAGAAATATGGCTATGACTTTGAGCATGAAGCAACGTACGATAAGATGTGCTTGGTGAATAAGTCAACTTATATTGCTAAGTATGCAACTGGAAAGCATGCCGGCGAATGGACCGCTACAGGAGCTCAGTTCCAACAGCCGTATGTCTTTAAGACTTTGTTTAGTCATGAGCCATTGATATTTGATGACATGTGCGAAGTCAAGACATGCAAGACTGCTTTCTATCTCGATATGAATGAAGGGATGAAGGATGAAGAGCATAACTATAAGTTTGTCGGCAGGGCTGGGCAATTCACTCCAGTTCAAAATGGAGTTGGAGGAGGGCGACTCGTTAGAGAGCAAGACGGAAAATATTATTCTGCCACTGATGCAGACGGCTTTCGTTGGCTGGAATCAGAAACCGTCAGAACCCTCAATCTTTCAGACAGGGTCGACCAAAACTATTACAGAAGAAAAGTAGATGCTGCGGTTGAGGCTATTTCTATGTATGGAGATTTTGAATGGTTCATAGGTGATGAACCTTATACGGAGTATTTTTGATATTCCGTGGATGATGCCTTGCCAAAGCGAAACTGTTGAGCATTGTAAGTTTTGTAAGTCGTACTCTGGTTATTGTCGACTCGGATACGACCTTAGTAATTTGATATTCTAAAGAAAGGACATGACATGTCTAATCGTGTTAATCGTTCTCTAAAGTTCGAAGAGGTTTCTGGTCGAGACCTTTGGTGGAGGAATATGCAGGGCGCTCCAACCGAGTTTACTTCGGCAGGAACTCGAAACTTCGCTATTGGTATTAGCGATGAGCTTGCCGATGAACTTGAGCAAGAAGGATGGACTTGTATTAGCCGTAAGCCTAGGGATAAGAACGACCCCGATAGTCCTCTTATTGCCAGGTTTAAGGTTAAGATGAATTTTGATAGTCCAAATCCGCCTCGTATTTATGTTGCTAGTTCTGATGGAACTCGTAGGACTATGGTTGATGAGTCTTGGCTTGACGATCAAAACATTGACCGTCGTGGAATTGAGTGGTGTGATATTGCTGTTAATCCGTACAATCGAACTGTTAACGGCAAGGATTGGTGTTCTGGATATTTGAGCGAAATCACATTTAAGCTCGAGGAAGGCGCCTTTGATTATAAGTATGCGGAGGATGTTCCGTTTTAGAAAGGATAATCGTGAATAGTCTTATACATGAAACTCGAAGGGCGCACTGTCCAAAATGCGATGAAGATGTCGACTTTGAAATTAAATTGTGCTATGTTGATTACAACGGAACGGTCCCTTGCTATAAATGTCCTGGGTGCGGTGAAATAGTTCCTGCATTCTCGTTTGACTCATTTATACAGACTGGAAAGCTTCTAATTCCTGTGTAATTGATATTGGTGGTGAATATGGCACTAAGCTTGTATGACCATCAGCTAAGTGCTATAGATAAGCTGGAGTCCGGCTCCATCCTTTGTGGTGGGGTCGGCTCTGGCAAGTCTAGAACAGCATTAGCATATTATTACATCAAAGAAGGAAAGGGTACTTTAGAGATAAACGGTTGCGGTCAAACTACAGAGATGAAGTTTGATATCCCTCTATACATAATAACGACTGCTCATAAAAGAGACCTCGCCGAATGGGAAATTGAAGCCGGATATTTTCCTTTAGTTAGACCTATCGTTGATTCTTGGAACAACATCAAAAAGTATGAAAACGTAAAAAACGCGTTCTTTATTTTTGATGAGCAAAGAGTTATTGGGTATGGAGCTTGGGCAAAAGCGTTCATAAAGATTAGTAAGAGCAATCGTTGGATATTACTAAGTGCCACTCCCGGTGATGTGTGGATGGATTATGTTCCAGTGTTTATAGCAAATGGCTTCTATCCTAATAAGACGGCATTTGAGAGGAGGCACGTTGTCTACAGCCGATTCGCCAAGTACCCAAAAGTTGAGAGATATGTTGGTATTGATATTCTTGAGAGAAACCGAAGAAGAATCTTGGTACAAATGCCTGACGAAAGACCAACGATATCACATCATGAATATGTTAGAGTTCCATACGATGCCAAATTGTCTAAAAGAGTCATCGAGGATCGATGGGATGTTTTCCGTAAGGAGCCGCTTAGAGATGCCGGAGCAATGTGTCTTGCACTTAGACGAATTGCAAACGCAGAGCCAAAGCGATTAGAGAAAGCGATTGATATTGCAAAGAAGAGTAAGAAGTGTATAATCTTCTACAATTTCAATTATGAGTTGGAGATGTTGGAGGAAGCTCTTGAATCTAATAGAATTGCTTACTCGGAATGGAACGGTCACCGCCATGAAGAACTCCCAACCTGTGACAGATGGGCATATCTTGTACAATACACTGCTGGGGCCGAAGGATGGAATTGTACGAGCACCGACACCGTATTATTCTACTCACAAAATTACTCTTACAAAGTCATGCAACAGGCGGCCGGACGAATAGATAGGATGAATACGCCATTTATTGACCTGTACTACTATCATCTAATCTCATCATCTCCGATTGATATTAGTATTAAGCGAGCTATAGATTCTAAGAAGAACTTTAACGAAAGGGCATTTTATGATCATGATTCCGGTTGGTAACGCTCAGGTCTTTATGGTTGTTAAAGATTCTAATGGCGATTTATACGGTCTTAATTGTGTAATAGATTTGCCCATTCTTAATATGTCGTATGATGACAGATTTTACGGGACCGTAACTATTTCTGGAGCTTTAAAAGAACGTACTACTGTTTTGTTGAATGAAGATGAAGTTAGGGAAAGGGCACTTAATGAATCTGTCCAGTTTGATATCTAGGTACGA
>Ga0326514_10000309_pt1 | contig 33294 bp, 36 predicted proteins | sample 3_2548_0518_D_FD_203653 | JGI IMG/M metagenome (GOLD analysis project Ga0326514, IMG submission 203653) | Bovine rumen microbial communities from UC Davis, California, United States - 3_2548_0518 | ecosystem: Host-associated > Mammals > Digestive system > Stomach > Rumen | place: USA... | reverse complement strand
TGCAAGCACCACTGACGTGGAACCCCTTGCCCCTGATATCTGCGTCTGATGATTTATAGTCAAGCAGGGATAGGAAAGATATGTAGGCCGAGGCACCTACATCTCCACACATTCTGATGATGCCTCGTTTAATTCCAGTTAAATGCTGATAGTGATGCGGAAAAAATTCTATCTCTAAAGTTTTCAGTAAATTATCATCTCGGTCTCTGTAAATAATAAGCAATACCGAACCTGCTAATTTGCTCTTGTAAAACTTTCCTTCTCTTATTACTGTTGCGACTGCCTCTTCTTTTGTAATTTTCATATAACACCATCCAACAATAAAAAAAGGGAAAGCCAATGCCGAAGCACTGGTCATTCCCTTTTTGCGGCTAATTTTAAGGTTGTCTGCCAACCACTCGGCACTTACGTCCGTTAAGGTTCGGATTGTTACGTTGTCCGTCAACACTCGGCACTTGCGTCCGCAAGAAATTCAGATTAAGGTGTTAGCCCACCGATGTAACACGTTACATCTATTTGCTATTATGATACCACAAACAAGGAAATATTCAAGTTAAATAATGAAAAGTTTATTCCCAGTGACCGACTTCATCGTGATGAACGGTATGGGTTGTTGCCGGATGATGAATAACATGGGTAACGGCATCGTGATGAACAACGTGGGTTACTGCATCATGGTGAACAGTTACGTAATTATCAATAACTGAACAACTATGACTTCCGTCACCAGCATCCATCATCGCAGACAGATGATTATCCATATCCTCAAGACTTGATGTTGTATATCCACACTTGTTGCAAACTAAATAAGTCGTTCCATCCGGTACCTGTTCATCCCACGCCGCCTGGTCCACAACAGTCTCGTCCCACGCAGCCGAATCGATAACGGTCTCGTCCCACGCAGCTGAATCGACGATCGTCTCGTCCCACGCAGCTTTGTCAACGACCCACTTCTTGGAAGTTGTACCGCTCTTGGAGGAAGATCCGCCGCTCGCCGCGCTGCCGCTCTTCGCGGAATCGGTCTTCGTGCTCTCGGTCTTTCCGGTGCTGCCTGTCTTCGAAGAGGACGATGATTCATCTTTCTTGGAGTCATCCTTTTTCTCGTCCTTCTTGGAATCATCCTTCTTAGAGTCTTCCTTCTTGGAATCGTCCTTTTTCTCTTCGGTCTTCTCTTCCGCTTCTTTTCCGGTTGCGGCATCGATCGCCTTCGTTCCCTTTTCCGTTACGGAGGCAGGTGTCTCGCTCTTTACCTCGACAGCATCCCCGTTCGATTTCTTCACGAGGGTGTTGTCATCGGTGTAGACGGGCGTGTTCTTGTCCGCCAGTGCGGTGGCTTCCCCGGCGGTGATAACGCTGACCGTCTTCTTGATCACAATTTCTTCTGTGTTTTTCCCGTCGCTCTTCGCAGCGTTTTTCTTATCCGCCGCGCTGTTATATGCTTCGAGCGCGTCCTTGTCGACGGTCACGGTATAGGTGATCTCGTACTCGCCGTTTTTGCTATAGTCGACGGAGGAAGTATCTGCCTTTACGCCCTTGATGATATCGCCGTCGTAAAGAATACCGGAAAGCAGGTCGACGTTCTTCGCGCCGATCTGGACGTATTTATCGGCAATTCCCGTGACCTCATCCTTAATGGAAGCTTCGGTCAGTTTCTCGTCCTCCGGCGCCTTGGTCGGCGCAGGCGTTTCCTCTACCGCAGGCGTTTCAACTTCGCTTGTCACGGATACGGACGCGGTGGAAGCCGCGGCGGGGTCGGCAGCAGAATCGGCAGCTGTGCCGCAGCCTGCCAGAAGGGACCCGGTAAGGATCGTTGTCATCAGTAATACATACGCTTTCTTTTTCATAATTTCTCTCTCCTTATAATGTAGATTTTCTGTAGTCGTGGAGATACATAATTTGCCTTTATTCTAGTCCTTTTTGTTCTTAAAAACAATCTCCGCGACGGAAACGGGATGTAGAATGCATTATTTTTTGTTCTCCCACCCGCTTCATTTTTTTTGTTTCTATATACAGTATGATGAACTTTTGCAAAAAAAATGCGCTAAATACAAACGGAGACGTTTTTTTCAAAAAAAATAGGTTCAGAGGGAAGCCGAGTCATTGGGAAAGGCAAAAAATAAGACAGTCACAATTCCGAAAAGAAAAGTGGCTGTCTTTTTTATTAGACAAGTGTAAAATCATACTACTAGAGATTCCACATCTTCCGGAACACTGTCCTCAAAAAAATCTGGCTGATACGAAATAAACCTAATAATATCCGAAGGCGTAGCTGACTCGTTGTTATCCATATAATTTAACAGCAACTCTAAATGAGAATTTTTAGCTTTTGCATAATCAACAACGCTATCTACAAATTCATAATAAGAGTTTGGTAGCGAATTTAGTCTTCTAATTAGCTGCTCCATCATTTTCACCTCCGTATTATTTAAGATATTTACGGTCATAAAAGTTATATTTATTAAAACCGTGATTTTCAAAGAAGTATTTATAGCTCTTTCCGTTTAGGCTATACGAATAGTGGACACAAAACTCCTGCCCGTTATATTTAGAATAAGTTGTATTTATTTCGTGTTCTATTTTTGCTCTTTCTTTGGGGTTTAACCTATAAGTGGAGAATTCAAATTCTTTATTTAATTCTTCGAAGTTCATGCATTGTCCTTTATCTGTAGTATAACACAGACCACCCTTGCGAGGTAGCCAAAATTACAGTCATTTCCAGTGATACCCTTCTTTAATTTCGGATTTTCTTAAACAAATAGCAGTACCATTATTATGTATGGCGTACAATGTCTCAGTATAGTGTTCATGCTCATTAGTGGTAACATCTAGTTCATCGACAAGCCAGTTGTATGACGGTTCTTCTGGATGCTCTGCAAGATATTTTCTCCCAGAAGCATTTATTTTATCTATTTCTGATATTACATAACTCATTATAGTCCAGATCGTCCATGTCACTTCGGTCGTTGAGATACATAATTTGCCTTTATTCTAGTCCTTTTTGTTCTTAAAAACAATCTCCGCGACGGAAACGGGATAAAAATGAACCGTTTTTTGTTCTCCCACCCGCTTCATTTTTAAACCTATCGAATTCGATAGGTTTAAAATTAGGATTGTGCAACTGCTCCCAAAGTCCTAAAAATTCAATGGTTGAACGGTTACGCATCCAGTTGGCCACAACAATAAATGCGTTTTCTTTGTTTTTGTACTTTGCAATATCTGTAATGCAAATGTACGCGTTCTCATCTACGATATCGCCATATATCCTTACGTCTGTGCCATTGGCATTTATCACGTTATTTTTCATGCACAACATTCCTTTCTACATTTTGGCCTTCAAAGTCTTTTGCTCCACGCTGCTTTACGTGGTCACTTTAGAATTGTCTCATTTAGAAGAAACTGTTCAATACCGACATAAGTTATACCGTGGTCATCCTGCCATGGTTCCAAATAGTCTTTTACAACAACATACTTAGTGAACGAATCCGGGATCCTAAGAAGCGATGCGATTTCCTGTTTCCTTTTCTCGGGATCCGTAATTGATAAGGCGGACTGAATATAACAACGCTTATTTCCTTTATTTATTACAAAGTCCACTTCTAATTGCTTTCGTATCTTTTTGTCGGTAATATCCTTTGTGTTGTACTCCACAACTCCTACGTCAACATTCATGCCACGTCTGATCAGGTCATTATACAGTACATTTTCCATGATGTGTGGTTCTTCCAACTGCCGAAAGCCAAGCCTTGCATTGCGAAGTCCGAGATCCGTATAGTAGTATTTTGCAGGAGTGCTAATATACTTTTTCCCTTTTATATCATATCTCATGGCTTTCATTATGAGAAAGGAATCCATCAAATATTCGATATACTTCCCAATGGTCCCCGGCCCAATGGAGACTTGTCTTTCACTTTTGAAAGTGTTTGACAGCTTGCTGGCATTCGTTAGAGAACCAATATCAGAAGCAAGAACATTCAGCAAAATATCCAACACTGCCTTTTCATTTTTTATTTTATTGCGCTCCAGGACATCTCTGATATATGTCTTCTCAAATAAATCACTTAAATATTGGCTTTTCTCTTCGTGGGAATCTAACGATAAAGCATATGGCATTCCTCCGTATGTATAATACTCCTGCCAGGCACCACGCTTATCTCCCGCATATGCTTCGTAGAATTCTGCAAACGAAACGGGATATACCCGAATCTCATCTCCTCTGTCTCGAAATTGAGTCAAGATATCGGACGACAGCATTTTTGAATTACTACCAGTCACATAAATGTCAACGTTCGAGATTTTCATAAGACCCAAAACCACATCAGCAAATGTTATCTTGGCATCATTCTCTTCAACATACGGATTTTGAATTTCCGAAACAAATTGAATTTCATCAATAAAAATATAGTATTTTCTATCAGAATCGAGAATCCTATCACGAATATATCGATCCAGCTCCAACGGATTCCGGTATCGAATATTTTCAATGCCATCCAAGGCTATTGTAATTATCTGTTCTTCGTTTATACCATCTTTTATCAGATAATCCTTAAATAATTGGAATAACAAAACAGACTTACCGCTTCTTCTAAGTCCGGTTATTATCTTTACTCGTCCATTATCTCTTTTGGAAATTAATTTATTTAGGTACTGCTTTCTCAAATACATACGCTTATGCCTCGTGCTATTTTTGCGGATAACCGCATATTTTTCACGCATATTATCTCACAAAAAGAATCATCGCGCAAGGCTTTTGCGTGAAATAAATGCGTGTATCCGCATTTTTTTCACATAAAAGTGTTCGAATCATCCATTGCTCTTCACAACGTTAGAAACCTCCGGGGATCAGAAATTCTCACCGTGAGAATTTTCCTCTGCGCACTCCTCTCCCACCGTCTTTTCTTACCGATTCGCTTATTTTTATCAAAAATCCGCAAATTTTTCATACTGTTTTTATCAATCGACAAAGGGAGGAAAATATAGATACTTATTGACAGTTCAGCCTTCGGAGAGGCTGACATAACAAAACAAATGGGTTATACTGAAAGGAACAGGATGCCAAGTATTCACGTCTTTCCAAGCGGTCTAGTTGTGTATATGTATTGCGAAAATGGCTCAAAACACAATCAACCGCACGTACATTGCAGAATGAGTGGTCAAGAGGCTGTGATCGATTTCAGTGGTAAAGTATTAGCTGGTTCGATTACTGCCACTGAACTGCGTTCGTTGCGGTCGTGGATAATAAAAAGCCGCGAAAAACTAGAGCAAAATTGGCAGTTATTGCTTATCGGCGAAAAACCAAACAAAATATAAAAAGGAGTATCATTAATGCTCAGACCTACAGCAAAAAAAGTATATCCGAAAGATGACTATTTTCTTGAGGTGGAATTCACAGACGGCGAAATCGGTTATTTTGATGTGAAACCGTATATCAAAGGAAATTGGTTTGGAATGTTACGAAATAAATCATATTTTGAACGGGTAATTATTAACGGGATCACCGTTGAATGGCCAGATGGCCAGGATATCTGCCCCGATGATTTGTATTATTTATCCAAAAAAGATGGTGTGTTAGCCATGTAAACAAGCGGTACAGAGACCAGGCGGATTCCGCCTGGTCTCTCTTATTGTAGGCAAGAAGTTCTCACTTCCATGACAAATCCAACTTTTTTTTCTTATTCACGCACTCAGTCAAATATAGATTAATTAACGTTTGATAAGGAATGCCAGTCTCATTTGCTTCTTCTTTGAAATATGCAATTACCTTCGGAGAGATCTTAATTGTTACCTGCTTTTTTAATTCTTTTGCATACGGGTTCTTAACAGCTTTACTAAAATCGAACTCCTTATTCAGGAAATTCTCATTCTTCATCACACTCATAACACCAAGTCCTTTCATAGATTTCTCGTCCTGTCCTGGTTGCCTTTCTCGGCGAGGTAATTATAATATATTCACTTAGTATTGTCCATTTAAAAACATACAGACATTTTGTCTCAATGCTATTAAGTCAAGCACTTGACTGTCCGAAAATCACAACCGCCTGCTTCTCATTCCGAGAAATAGGCGGTTTTTCTTCTTGCGCCTTTTAGTTCAATCCTGCTTTTTGATCCTGTATACTCAGATGGGAAATCACTGCCGATATAGACAGCTTCTGATGTTTCTGTTATTTCGTAGCAATCTGAAATAAGACTAATGTTTCGATTATTTATCATCTGCATCTCCTTATTATGCCATGAAAATTTAAATCAATAATTGCGCCGCGAAATGTTCACAATAAAGTTGCGACATTTACGTCGTAAGTGCGATGTCAATTTCTCATACTGTTTTTATCATCGACAAGGGGAGGAAGACTTATTGAGAAAAACTTTGATAACGAATAGGATAAGAATTGGTAGCTTTCCGCCTGACGGTGGGTTGTCTCAGAGATGAGCCAGGGATCCGGTAAATCCCTGTTCTTGTCTCTACCTTACCATGTATAAGCAGGTATGTCAAAAACACTGCTGTGTATTATTGTGCTATAATGGAGAAAACAAATCCTATAGCTTAAGAAGGAGGCCAGCCATGGCATTCTCAAGAATCGCAAAAATAATTACCGCCTGTACAGCTTCTCTCGCGGCGCTCGGCGGCCTGATCGTATGGGCAACCGCTCCGGAGAAGATCAGCTATGAGGAATACAAGCTTTTCCAGAATCGCTTCTTTGCCCACAGGGGACTCCACACAAAGGACAGAAAGGTGCCGGAAAATTCGCCGGCCGCTTTTCGGCGCGCCGTGGAGAAGGGATACGGTATCGAACTGGATGTGCAGCTCTCCTGGGATGGAGAGGTCGTTGTTTTTCACGATGATGACCTGAAGAGGGTCTGCGGCGTGGACGCGGCGGTCGATGCGCTTACGCTCCGCGAGCTGAAAGCACTGAGTCTGTGCGAAACCGATGAGCGGATCCCGCTCTTTACCGAGGTTCTGAAGATCGTCGACGGCCGCGTGCCGCTGATCGTGGAGCTAAAAAGCGGACGGCACAACGCGGAACTCTGCCGCAAAACGCTGGAGATCCTCCGTTCCTATGACGGCCCGTTCTGCATCGAGAGCTTTGATCCCCGCATCGTACATTGGTTCCGCAAAGAGGCTCCGGAGATCATCCGCGGACAGCTTGCCTGCAGTCGGGAGAGCTATCGGAAAATGTCGAAGTTCACTGCGTTTTTCCTGGCGAACTGCCTCTGCAACTTCTACAGCCGGCCGAACTTTATTGCCTATGAGCTGACGAGGAAGAGTCTCCTCGTGCGCCTCGCGGAACGTCTGGGCGCAAAAAAAGTCTGCTGGACCAGTCATGATCCCGCAGACGCGGTAGGTAAGGATACAGTTATTTTCGAATTCTATGAGCCCGATCTGTTCTTCTGAGCAGTTTTTCTGTGTAGCTCATCTGCGCTGGCCTTCAGAGCAGTTCTTCTGTGCTGCACACTTGAGCTGTATTTTCGATCAGTCTTCGTCAGGCTTCTCACATTCGCATTCGACCTGCTCGAATACATTTTCCAGCGGTATGCCGATGTTGTAATAGGTGAAGATCGCGGTGGCAAGGATCCGGCTGTTTTCGTCGGTGAGTCTCACATCGAAGGTGGACATCTTCTTGCCATGCTTGAGTTCACGCGCCTCCGCCCACACCCGTTTGCAATTCAGTGCCGGGCTCAGGAAGTGCATGTCGCCGGAGACAGTCGGCGTGATGTAGCCGTGCGACGCGGATGCAGCGCCGCCGATCGAATCGGCCAGCGAATAGAGACAACCGCCGTGAACCGAACCGATCGGATTTCTCAGCTTTTCCGTCACGTCGATATAGCCCTTCGCGTAACCATCGTCGATCTCCGTCGTTACGATCCCGATCAGATTACCGAAGCGGTTCTGTGAATTTCTGTAATTCAGGCATTTCCTGAGATATGCCGCTTTATCAATCGTCATCAGCATTTTCCTCCTCCGGCACGATGAGGATCTGCACCTTCTCAACCTTCGGTCCGTCCATTTCGAGAACGCGTACCTGCAGCTGTCCCTGTTCCAGGAGCTGTCCCTGCTTCGGCACCGTTCCCGCCAGTTCCATCACCCAGCCACTGACGGTCAGCGACTCGGTCTCGATCTCCGTATCCAGCTCGTCGGCCAGTTTTTCCACCGGGGCGGATCCGAGAACGATATACTTCGTTTCATTGATCATGCGGATCTCCTGCACGACCTCGTCATGCTCATCCCAGATCTCGCCGACCAGTTCCTCGAGAATGTCCTCCATCGTCAGAATGCCTTCCGTGCCGCCGTACTCATCGAGAACGACCGCCATGTGCGTTTTCTGCTGCTGCATCTCTCGAAGCAGCACACCGATGTGCTTGTGTTCCGGTATAAAAACGACCGGGCGGACGATCGGACGGATGTCCTTCCCTCTTCCGTAGGCTTTTGTATAGAAATCCTTCTGGTTGAGCGTGCCGATGATGTGATCGATATCCTCTTCATAGACAGGCAGTCTGGAATAGCCGCTGTCGGCAAAAACATCGGCGATCTCCTGCTCACTCGTAGTTACCTCGATTGCGGTGATGTCGATTCGCGGTGTCAGAATGTCCTGCGCCTCCTGATCGGTGAACTCGATGGCATTCTGGATCAGCGTCTGCTCCTGTTCATTAATGCCGCCGTCGTTTTTCGCCTCATCGACCATCGTCAGAAGTTCTTCCTCTGTGATGCCGTGGTCCTCTTCGCCGCGGACGAGGAGGGTGAGAAGCTTCTTCCACAAGCCGAAGATCACATTGAGCGGTGTCAGGATGATCACAAGGACACGAAGGATCGGCGCGGAAAACATCGCGAAGCTCTCCGCGTACTGCAGTGCCATACTTTTCGGGGAAATTTCTCCGAAGATCAGGAGGACCAGGGTCGTCACGAGTGTGGAAACGCCGCTGCCCATATCCTCGCCGAGCATCTGGACGAAGATGACCGTCGCCAGAGATGTGGCCAGAATGTTCACAACGTTGTTGCCGATCAGAATCGTCGACAGAATATCATCCTGCCTTTCAAGCAGCTTCATCACAAGGATCGCGCCGCTCTTGCCCTTTTCCGCGTAGTTTTTCATACGGATGCGGTTAAGGGAGGTGAATGCAGTCTCCGTCGCCGAGAAATACGCCGACATAATGACGCAGATTACAATGATTACGATTGACAGGTTTCTGTTCATGATTCTCCGTTTCTGATTTTTAAGATCTCCCGGTCATAGGTATACAGACCGTTTACTTCATCTTCAATGTCCGTCCACTGCGTATAGACATAAGCGCAGAGGCCTTCGGACTCATAGCCCTTCATGCGGTCTATCAATTTATTATACGCGATTGTCAGCGATTCTTCATCCTTAAATTTCTTTCCGTAGCCGTAGAGCTTGCGCGATGCCGCGTGTTCCCGGATCCGGTACGGCAGTCCGCCGAATTCCGACAGAACAAAGGCGCGTTCCTTCTCCGGCTTGACGCTGAACGTAAGATAATAATAATGCACGCTTCGGAAATCGCCGCAGTTCTGATCGAACCAGCCGCTCGCCGAGTCGATCAGCCTCTCCGGATCCGCGTTTCGAAGGATCTCGGTACATGCCTTCGTCTCGAACTGTCCCCACGCCTCATTAAAGAGCGTCCAGGCAAAAACGGACGGGTGTCCTTTCAGCGTCCGCGCCGTCTCCGCGATCTCCTGCCGGAATTCTTCCTTCCCGGCATCGCTCTGCCTTGCGAGCTTCACGGCATCCGTGTCCGTTGTCCTTAGTCCCATCCAGCTGCGCAGCGTTGCCGCGTAGGTCACGTAATTCATGTGATAGGGCTCACCGCCGTTCACGATATCCTGCCAGACGAGCAGTCCCAGGTGATCGCAGTGATAATACCAGCGGTCCGGCTCGATCTTCGCGTGCTTGCGGACCATATTGAAGCCCGCCGCCTTCATTCCCCGCAGATCGAAGAGGATCGCCTCGTCGGATGGCGGTGTATACAGACCGTCCGGCCACATTCCCTGATCAAGGATGCCCCGCAGAAACAGCTTCTCGTGATTCAGGCAGATTCTCGGGATCCCCTCCTCATCCTTCTCGATGGTCACGGTCCGCATGGCAAAATAGCTTGTCGCGTAATCGCTTCCCATCTGCGCTTCCACATTGTAGATCCAGGGTTTTTCACAGGTCCACAGGTGGGCCTTCGGAATACGCACGGTGATGCACTCATTCGTCGTTCCGGCAACGAAGATCTTCTCGACCAGCGCGTCCGCCATCTGCGAATAATTCTCATTGATATAAAGAGACGGCTCGTCGATGCAGAGCTTCACGACCTGCTGCGCGTTCGCGTGTACCGTAATGTGTACCAGATCCGCATCCGGCTCCGGGACGATCTCGATCTCTTCGATATGCTCCTCCGGAACCTCTTCCATCCAGACGGTCTGCCAGATCCCGCTGACCGCCGTGTAGAACATGCCGCCGCGCTTCAGCATCTGTTTGCCCTTGGCATGAAAAGAGGTATCACTGACATCTCTGACCTTTACGACCAGCTCATTCACTTCGCCCTCGACATACCGGTCGGTGATGTCCAGATCGAACGGCAGATAGCCGCCCATGTGCCGGCCGACCTGCTCCCCGTTGAGAAAAACAACGCAGCTCTGGTCAACAGCTCCGAAACGCAGCAGAAGTCTTCTGCCGAAGCTTTTCGGATGAACCTCCGGAAGGATCCGGTGATACCAGAGGATCTCCCCCGGTTTCAGCTGCCGGTTTACACCGGAAAGCACGCTCTCCGGCGAAAAAGGTACGAGGATCTTCCCGTCATATTTCTTCGGCCGGATACACTTCGCGGCCCAGGCGGGATAGCCCCGCTGCGCATCGTTTTTGCCCTGGATCGCCGGGACGATGCTGTAATCCCAATATCCGTTCAGGCTGATCCAGCTTCCCCTCTGAAGCAGTCCCCGCGGATAAATGTCCGGAAGATTTTCCGGATCCAGGTCTCTCCCCCACCTGGTGTAAAGTTGTTCCATCTATACTCCTTAAATTCTGTTGTCTGTCTTCTGTTGTCTAACTTCTTTGTCTAACTTCTGTTATGTAATTCCGCTCCCTTTCAGCGGTCAGTTCTTCAGTCCCAGATACTTCTCGCCGAACCCCTTCAGCAGCGAAACGACCGGATTATTTCCCATATCCGTCCATTCCGCGGAGAACGATTCCTTGTTGCTCTTCATGAGCTTCCCGATCACATCGAAAAACTCCTTCTGCTTTTCCGGCGGCAGGCTCTTCAGCACCTTGAAGCCTTCCAGCAGCGAGTCGCCTTTGTTTTTGCCGACTTCGGACAACGTCTCCTTGCCGTCCGCGCCGAGGATCGAGAAAAACGAATCGATGAATGATTTCCTCTCCTCCGCCGAAATGCCGGCCAGCCAGTTCTGCATGGTCCGGTCGAAGAAACGGCTGCTCTGCGACAGTTCCTCCGCCTCGACAAAGCGGTTGCCGAGGGCCTGCCAGGTCAGCGCGTCATGCTGCATCACACCGGAGGCGGAACTCTTCACAAGGATCTGCCTCGCTCCCGTCTCCATGATCATGCCGATAACCGAGGATTCCGGCATGATCTTCCGCACCTTCGGCAGCATCTGCTGATATTCCCCGGTATTGATGACTTCATCAATAAAGCCCGGCCCGTCATTGGAATAGACCTTTCCGATCCGCTCCCGGATATTGACATTACAGAAAGCCGCGGCATACATGGCGAAATTGCCGCCCTTCGAATGACCGCCCAGCCTTAAGGGGCGCTGTCGGAGAAGCTGCTTTCGGTTCAGATACTCGACCGCGAGCTTCTGTCCCGGCGTCTCCGGCGAATAGCTGAGGTTGAAGTCCTCCTTCCAGCCTGCCAGCGTGTCATCGGTTCCGCGATAGGCGATGAAGGTAGAACCGTCATCCAGGTCGCAGCTGATCGCCGACATCTGCACATCCGCAGCATCGCTGACGAGGTTGCAATAATTGTAAAGCTTCATATTTCCAAAGCGCTCGGAAGCCGCGATCTTCTTCAGAATCGGCGGAATCTTGCTGATCAGCGTTTTTCTCGCTGCAAGCTCCTCGTCGGAATGCAGCTCGAAATACTTCCGGCAAGCATCCTTGACGCTGATCTCCCCCGCCTCTTCGGTGGTCGGAACCACGCCTTCAAAATCAATATAGGACATCTGTGAAAGCACCAGATTGTCGATGGCGTTAAAACGGTCAAAGGAGAATGGGATGTCCCCCCGCCAATCCAGATAATCCTCGATATTTGCCATAAATCCACCTTCCTCGCTTGGTAATGTTCCCCATGACAACGAATATTTAATAGTGTACAATGTTTCATGCAAAGATTCAATCGGTGATGACCCGGTCAACGCCCCGCTCTGCAGTTTTCGGAAAAGTCCGGCAAAAACGTAAATGCGGGAGCCCCGGCACGACTCAGACAAGACTCCGGAAGGAATTTCCTCTATGCATGAATTAAGTTATATTACCCGCCTCGTCAACATGGCGCTCGACGTCTCCCGCGCCAACGGCAGCGCGCCGATCCGGAAAATCACGGCGGAAGTCGGTGCAATGACAGGCGTCATTCCCTACTATCTCAATAAATATTTTCCGGAAGCCGTCGAATCGGTCTCCGACCGGACAAATGCCCTAAAGGATACCACGTTGGAGATCATTTCCATTCCCGTTAAGGCGCACTGCAATACCTGCGGCGCCGAATACGAACCTTCCCGCGAAAACAATTATCTCTGCCCGGCCTGCCAAAGCCGCGAATGCCGGATCATCGCCGGCAGAGAATTCCTGCTGCGCTCCGTCGAGCTGGATGACGCGCCGGCAGACACACCGGGAGCAACAAACGACTCTCTGTGCAGGCCGGCAGCAGCACAGAAATGACAGATCAGCCGGGGCACTCCCGATATAACAAAATAGATACAGAGAAGAGGGCGCCCCCCGCGCGGGCTGCCTCTTCTCTTCGATAGACCTGTATCACTATGCCTGCCGCGCCATTTGCGCTGCATGACAGTCGCTGCCGCGACAAGGTTGTCCTCGCAGCGACATTTGGACTGAGCGGCTCATTGCCATGAGCATTCATATTGCATACCATGCCGCGAGGGAAACGGAGCCAGAGGACACCTTGTCGCGGCAGCATTCACATCTCACATTTCGCACTGCTATCCCAGATATTGATGCACCTCGAGTCCGATCGCCGCGGCGAGAAGCACCAGCCCGATCACCAAGTAAAGGATTCCCTTGTAAGGTTTTTCTTCCTTATCCTCGAAGGCTCTTTCGAGATCATCCGCCTCTATGATCACCACCTGCGGATTTGCTTTCCGATAGCTGATCTCCACCTCTTTGCCGCCGCCGTATTTCACGAGATCGATCTTGCCCCGGTAATTCACGGAGTTGGCGAGCTCATCCTTCCCGTCGATCTTGTACTGAATAATAAAGCGGGAAAGATCGCCCTTTTCTTTGATTCCGATGATCGTACCGACCGTTTGCTCAAAATCGGTCTTCGGAGCTTCCTTATGTGTGTTCACGCGCCAAAGCATGATAAATACGAAGGCAAATACCCAGAGTAATATTTTTCCACTCATGCCGTCACACCCTTCTTCCGGAAGATCTTCTTCAGCAAGCTGGTGACGATGATCGTGCAGGACGCGTCACCGGTGATATTGACGGTCGTACGTCCCATATCGAAGATCCGGTCAACGCCCGCAACAAGGGCAATTCCCTCGAGCGGCAGGCCGACGGACTGCAGTACCATGGAAAGCATGACCATGCCCGCTCCCGGTACACCGGCTGTGCCGATCGATGCCAGCGTTGCCGTTACTACGATCGTCAGCATCTGCGGGAAGGTCAGGTGAATACCGAAGCAGGACGCGATAAAGATCGAACAAACGCCCTGGTAGATCGCGGTTCCGTCCATGTTGATCGTCGCACCGAGCGGCAATACAAAGGAGGTGACTTCCTTCGACGCGCCGAGGTTCTCCGCGCATTCCATATTCAGCGGCAGTGTTCCGACGGAAGAGGAACTGGAGAAGGCAAAAATGATCGCCGGAAGCATTCCCTTGAAAAACCTGATCGGGTTCATGCCGCCGAGAGTTCTGACAGCCAGCGAATAGACAATGACCGCATGCGCGATGTAACCGATGTAGGCTACGAGAAGAACCATGCCGAGAGATCCCAGAATGACCGCACCGTTCTCGGCAATGGCCGGCATCAGCAGGCAGAATACACCGATCGGGGAAAGCATCAGGATCATCTCCATTGCTTTCATAAACACCTCGTTCAGCACATTGATTCCGCGAACGGCCGGGGCGGCCTTTTCACCGACAAAAATGATCGCAAATCCGATGATCAGCGCCATGATGATGACCTGCAGCATGTTCGCGTTCACGATCGGCGCCAGGAAGTTCGACGGGAAGATATCCACGATCGTATCCATGATCGACAGGGTCTCGCTCGCCTGATAGGACAGATCCGATACGGACAGAACAGGGAAAAAACCCTTGAACAGATTTGCCAGTCCAAGGCCGATTGCCGTCGCGAAGGCTGTGGTGATCATATAATAAACCACGGTAATGCCGCCGATCGCGCCGACCTTCCTGATATCCTTCATGGATACAATGCCGGCCATGATCGAGAAGAGCACGATCGGTCCGACGATGAATTTGATCAGGTTCAGAAAGATATTTCCGAACGGTTTGATATACGTATTGCAGAATTCCGGATTTCCCTGTGCCAGAAGGCCGACAACGATCGCCAATACCAGCGCGATGAAGATCTGCGCCGCCAGCGGCAGTTTCTTTCGCTGTTTTCCGCCGGACGCCGGCTCCGTCTCTGAGTTCTTTACTTCCTTTATTTCCTCACTCATAAGTGTTCCCCCTGTTTTCACTGAATTAGTTCTAAATATTTCGTCCCCGAGCTTCCAAGTTTCGATCCGTTTGTCCTTTGGCATTCTCCGGCGTCGATTTTTCTAAGGTAATATACGCATAGAATAGCACATTTATGCCCTGCAATAAAGTAATCGCGCTCGAGAATTTCTTCCGTTCATTCAAATCTTTATCCGAATATGCTATAATGCACCCTGTTACGAAATCAATACTTACCCGGAATAAAAAAGCTTATCAAATCCGGCAATTACGAAAGGAAATCAATCATGTCCCGACTTCCCTTTACTTCTGACTATATGCAGGGTGCGCATCCGAATATTCTCGCGCGCCTGATCGAAACCAATATGACGGCCGCACCCGGATACGGTGAGGATGAATTCTGTCTTTCCGCCAAAGAGATGATCCGTACTGCCTGCGCCTGCCCGGATGCGGAGATCCATTTTCTGACGGGCGGCACACAGGCCAACGCGACGGTCATCGACGCGGTCCTCGCCTCCTATCAGGGTGTTCTCGCTTCCGAAAGCGGACATATCAATGTTCATGAGGCAGGCGCCATCGAGCTTGGCGGTCACAAGGTCCTTGCGCTCCCAGAACACCTGGGCAAGATCACGGCCGGACAGGTACGCGACGCGGTCCACGCCTACGAAACGGATCCGAGCCGCGACCACATCATCATGCCCGGTATGGTCTACATCTCCCAGCCGACTGAATACGGAAGCCTCTATTCACTTGACGAACTGACCGCTCTCAGCGAAGTCTGCCGGGAAAAACGTCTTCCCCTCTATGTGGACGGTGCCCGCCTCGCCTATGCTCTGGCGGCTCCCGAAAATGATGTGACGCTTGCCGATCTGGCGCGTCTGACCGACATCTTCTATATCGGCGGCACGAAATGCGGCGCCCTTCTCGGTGAAGCGGTCGTCATTCCGAAGGCCGGCACGATTCCGCACTTCTTCACGATCATCAAGCAGCATGGCGCGCTTCTCGCCAAGGGACGGCTCCTCGGTATCCAGTTCTCCGAGCTCTTCCGCGACGACCTGTACCTGACGATCGGAAACACCGCGATCCGCTCTGCCCGGAAGATCCGGGAAGCGCTCAAGGCGAACGGCTACCGCCTGTTCATCGATTCTCCGACGAACCAGACCTTCGTCATCATGCCGAATAAGCTGCTCCCTGTCCTTGCCGAAAAGGTTGCCTTCGATGACTGGGGTCCGGCCGATGCCGATCATACCGTGATTCGTTTCGCGACCTGCTGGGCAACCACCGATGAAAACACCGAGGCGCTCTGCAAGCTCCTCGCGGACTTACATGCCTAATCCCGGCTCCTCGCGGACTTACATGCCTGATCCCGGCTCCTCGCGGACTTACATGCCTGATCCCGGCTCCTCACGGATTTACGCGCGTGATCATTACTCCCGTTATCACAGCAATAAATAACGGCGGCATCACCTTCTCCGCAGAAAAGGTGGTGCCGCCGTTTGTGTACACGAATCCATGCGTCATACTCTGGCTCGTTTCGGCCGGTGGTCCAGCATTCCGATGATCTCGCCGGCGATCTTCTCCGGATCGGCAAGCGGTTCGCCAGGATATTTGCAAAAATATCCCGGGTAGCTGCTGTTCTTCAGCCCCTCGATCAGAATGATATCCGCCTCCGGAAAAGCTTCCATGATCTGCTTCTCATCGATCCCCGGTGTTTTGACCCCCGGCAGCTTCTCCGGATCCTTGAATTCCTTGTGAATGAGCACACGATTTTCGGAAAAAACGGCCGTGCCGTACGCGCCTGCCTTCCAGGCACGGTAGCTGTCCGTCCCCGGTACATCCGGTTCGAAATCGTGCCCGTCATGCTTAATGACTGCCACGCGGTACCCCTTCCCTGACAGAAGGCTCACCAGGCGCGTGACCATCGTCGTCTTGCCGGAATTCTTATAGCCGCGGATCGCATAGATCACAGGTTTTCTCTTCTCCATAAGACCGGCCTCCCCCGCCTTGTTTTTCCCCCAAAAATTTCCATCGCTTTCCTTACGAATCATTCACACATCATCCGTGTATCTTTCACGCGTCTTTCGCGTATCTTTCGCGTATCTTACGCGCGCCATCCGCGTGTCTTTCGCGCGCCATCCGCGCATCATCCGCGTATCTTACGCCTCGTCCTGCACCTTGAAGGCCATCGCGATAAACTTCAGGACTACATAGCCCGCGAGCATCGTTGCCAGGAAGATCATAAAGCCCTGGAACTGCACGAGGAACGCGCCGAGTCTTCCCCAGCCCAATTCCGTAAACGAAGCCGCTGCCTTGCCTGCCGCAACCGCGCCGATGGCCGTCGGGAAGGTAAGTCCCGCGAAGCCCGGGAAAAACTTATAGTGGAAGAAGTGCGGCAGCTTGAACACAATAAACGCGATCGTTGCCAGATACAGGATCAGCATGAGCACCATCAGCCACACCGGTTTTCCGCCAAAAACGTTGACAATCGAAACGATACACAGGGATACCGGCGCCAGAAGGATCGCGCGACGGTGATCTATCGGCTTCGTGATCGGAAAATGAGTAAGACGGTAGATCATGATCGGAAGGCAGACCAGGTAGATGCCGATGCCCCAGATCGTGATTGGGATCAGCAGTCCCTTCATGTTCATCGCGCCGCCCGTTACGCAGCTGACCATGATGCCGTTTACCGTAACGAACCAGCAGGGAAGCGTATTATCCCAGCTTCTGTTCCGGATCATGAAGCGGTAAATAAAAAGCGCCAGATGTGCCAGGTGCACGATCACCGCGATCAGCCAGATCACCTTGCCGAAGCCCAGTCCCATCTCGTAGTAGAAGCTTCCGAGGATCATCCAGCACATGGTGAAGGCCGCATACAAACTGGCATTACGCATGTCCTTATATTCCTTGATAAAAACGTCGCTGAAGCAGATGATCTTCAGCAGGTAGACCAGCAAAAACGCTGTTCCGATGACCATGATCACCTTGCGGAACTCACCGAAGCCGAGTCCGCCGTATACATTTGCCAGCGTCAGGACGGACAACGTCGTCGGCACTGCCGGCACGGGAATCTTCGCTATTCTCTTGAACATAGTTCCTCCTTATTTCTCCCCGGAAAAAGCCTCGCCGATCCCGGGCATGTATGCTGTATGCGTGTAAGAATGCATGCATCTGCCGCATTCTTGTTACTCATCGTAATAGAACTGATAATTTTCGTCATCGATATGGAAGAAATCGGAATAGTCGACCTCGAAGATCGGCTTCTTCACGCGGCGCACATCGATCTTGCGTGCGATCAGCTGCTGGAGCACACCGCCGTAAGCAAGGTCACCCTGCAGAAGAGCACCCACGATCACACCGTCCTGGGTGACGATCTTCTTGTATACGCCGTTCTTGTCATAGGTCTGCACCTCGAAGGACGGATCGTCATCCGGCGGCGTTACATTGCCGAGCGACATCGTATGGATACCGCAGAAGGTCATCGTCGACTTGCTCGCGAAGAAATCCGTCATCGCTGCGTTTTTGCCGGCCATATTATCGGCGGCGATCAGACCTTCCTTAACGGCAACCGGCCAGATCGGACTCGTTCCGGAGACATCGCCCGCGCCGTAAATATCCGGATCGTTGGTTCGTCCCGTTGCATCGTAGACGAGGCCGAACTTCGACAGCTCCAGGCCGGAATCCTGTAAAAACTCAATATTCGAACGAACACCGGCCGTGATAACGAAGAAATCGCAGGTCAGATCCGTGCCGTCCGTCAGGATAACATTCGTGATATAGCCGTCTTCATTCTGGATGACCTCAGAGACGCCGACGCCGTAATGCTGATCGATGCCTTCCTCCGCGAATTTATCGATATAGGTCTGCGCCGCTCTCTTGTCAAGCTGGCGGTTCAGAAGCCATCCGGCGAAATCGACGAGCGTTACCTTCACGCCCATCTCCAGGTAACCGGTCGTGCAGTCGATACCGATCAGACCGGAACCGAGGACGACGATGTTTTTGCAGGTCTTCGGAACCTCCTTCAATACCTCGATATCATCGATATTGCGGAAGCCGATGAAGTTTTTCGCGCCCGCGAGCCCCTTGATCGGCGGAATGAAGGTATGCGAACCGGTCGCGATGAGGAGCTTATCGTAGGATACTCTCTCGCCGTTCTCCAGAATGACCTCCTTCGCGGCGCGATCAAGGCCGGTGACCTCACGTCCCTTCATCCAGTCCACCTTGTACAGTGTCTCGAAATCCTGCTCGGCGAAGTTGAGCCGTTCGATCGTCCGCTTGCCGCAGAGATACTGGTGCAGAATACAGCGCGAATAGATATTGCGATCCTTGGAGATCAAAACGATCTGAGCGGACGGATCTACTTTTCTGAGTTCCCGGACAGCGTTCACGCCGGCTGCCGAAGAACCGATTACGATATATTTCATAGCGTACCGCCTTTCTTATTTCTCAACCTCGGTCAACGTGATCGCATGCATCGGGCACTTCTCAACGCACATCGGATTGCCCTTGGGATCCCGGTGTGTGCACATGTTGCATTTCATGATCTCCTTGTTGCGGATGGAGTCGTACTTCAGCACGCCGTACGGGCAGGACATGATGCACATGTAGCAGCTCGCGCACTGGTTCTTGTCATACTCGACATAGCCCGTTTCCGGATTCTTGTGCATCGCTCCCGTCATGCAGGTGAATACACACTCCGGCTTGTCACAGTGACGGCAGAAGATCGGCGCCGGTCTCGTCTGTGAATCGATGACGACGCGGTTTCTGGCATCGGCGCTGTCGGTCTCATGACTGACAATGCAGGATGTCACGCAGGTAAGGCAGCCGATGCAGCGGCTGCGATCTATCTTGATTCGATACATAATCTACCTCTTTTCTCCTTCAGATCTTCTCGAAATTACAGGTTGCGCCCTTGTAGTTCGGCTCCTTGGAATACTTGTCGTAGTTCGAAGGCGTCAGACGGTTGCACTCGATATAGTGCTCCGGCGAGTACAGTTGGTCATACGGCACATCGTCCGTGATCATGACGCTGAACTCCGCGGATTCTCCGTTGACTGAGTGAACGCGGATCCGGTCCATCCAGCGGATGCCCTTCTCCTCCGCAAGCTTCGTATTCATATAGAGGTAAGCCTTCTTCACCGATACATCCTCGACGAATTTTACCTCGCGGGTACGAGTCTGCGTATGCCACTGGCCGACCGTACCTCGTCCCGTGTTAAAAACGTACGGGAATTCTTCTGTCTGCGGATAAGGATTGCCGAGTGGCTCCTCGAAGAGGAACTGCATCTTGCCGCTCTTCGTGAAAAACTTTCCGTCCGCATAGAGTCGTCTCTCTTCATCGGCAAATTCCGCTTCGCGTCCTTCCGGATACGGCCACTGGCGGCCGTGGGAGTTCTCCAGCTCTTTCCATTTGACACCGCTGAAATCTCCCGGCATGCCGCGTGAAATATCGCGCAGCAGATTGAAACACTGTTCCGGCGTCTCCCATTTCTCGATCGCCTTGCCCATGCCGAGCGCTTTGCCGACACCGAGGATGGCTTCATAATCGGACAGTTCGTTCTCACCGCGCGGAAGGACCGGAACCATGCGGCAGAGGCGACGCTCCAGATTAACATAGGTTCCGCACTTCTTGATGCCCGGTACGACCGGGAAGAGAACGGTTGCGTCCATTGCGGAGTCGGTATCCTCGTAAATATCCTGCACGACAAAGAGTTCCAGCTTCTTCACAGCCTCCGCGAAGGTCTTGTTGTTCGTCCAGCTGTGCTTCGGATTCGTGCAGAGGATCCAGAGTCCCTTGATCTCGCCGGCATTGATCTTCTCGATAATGCCGTTGTACGGAAGTGTCGGTTTCTCGGCCAGCATCTCTTCCGGACAGCCGATGATATCGGCAACGATCTTACGATCTTCCGCATTGCCGAATTCACGTCCGCCGAAAAGGCAGGTCGTGTTGCTGTACAGGCGGCTTCCCATCGCGTTGCACTGCCCGGTAATGGAATTCGGCCCCGTGCCCGGGCGTCCGATATTGCCGGTCATCACGCAGAGATTGATGATCGCCTGCACCGAACGGACCGCTTCGTAGCCCTGGTTGATTCCCATCGTCCACCACATCGAGACGGCTTTGCCGTTGTGGATCAGTTCCGCCAGTTCGACGATCTGCTCTGTGGTAAGGCCGGTCTCCGCCGCGCCGCGCTCCAGCGTAAATGCCTGCACAAATTCCGCGAATTCCGCAAAGTGTTCGGTATGTTTTTCCACCATATCGTGATCGACCCAGTCGTGATCGATGACATATTTGGCAAGGGTATACATCAGGGTCAGGTCGGAGTTCGACTTGATCTCATAATGGTAATCGGCGTTTTTCGCGGTCTCACTGGTACGCGGATCGATAACGATCAGCTTGTGACCCGGAACCTTGTTGCGAAGGATCCTCTGCCAGACGATCGGGTGCGCAACGACCGGATTCGCGCCGATCAGAATGATCGTATCGGACAGCTCCAGATCCTTCAGTGTGTATCCCGGCGCGTCATAACCGTAGGACTGCTTCATCGCGACCGCCGCGGACGCCATGCAAAGACGCGTGTTTCCATCTACGTTCGTGTGCAGGAAATCACGCATGACATGGCCGAAGATCGCGAACTCCTCCAGTGTCAGCTGTCCGGTGGAAATGCCGGCAACCGCTTCCTGTCCGTAGGTGTCCTGAATGCGTTTCAGCTCACTCGCCACATGCCGGAAGCCCTCATCCCAGGATACTTCCTTCATCGTGCCGTCTGCCTGACGGATCTTTGGCAGCGAATTCGGCTTGGTCGTCGACTGCTGTTTGTCCAGAGAGATTCCCTTGATGCAGCTGAAGCCGTCATTGACAGGATAGCCCTTGGTAGGCACTACCTTGACGACTCTGCCGTCCTCCACATAAAAGTCCAGATTGCAGTCAATTGCACAGTAGTTGCAATTGCTCTGTATTTTCTTCATAAGCTGTGTCCTTACCGGCTTTCGCGCCGGTTCTTCCTTTCTCCCGCGATTTCGGGACATCCGCTTGGTATTACGATTTGTATTACACTTTGTATTCCGGCAGGTCCTCATACCTCGACAACATTATAACAGAGCGGATCATGCAAGTACATTTATAAGGAATCGATTCCTCAAGGATCGGCAATTTAGCCAAAACATGGGGATGATTTTTGGCAAATGAGGACTTCATCGTAGGAACATACTTCTCTCCACATTCCGGGCATTCATAGTAACCTGCATCATGTTCAATTTTAACTTCCTTTAAAGTCTACATTCTTGACTGCGGTTCATTCTACATTCTGCACCCATTCGCTAACTAAATATAAAGGTACATTCACCATCCAATCTTGTGTTCGATAATCTGACATAGAAAATCGAACCGGTTTTAAATTATTATTCCCTTCATAAATGGTTCGCAGACTTTTTGATTGAAGATTTTCTTCCGCTTTCACTTCGATGGGATAAACATTATATTTTTGAATTACGAAATCCAGTTCAAGGTTAGATCTTTCTCTGGAATGGTAATAAATATTAAGGCCCAATCCCCTCAATTCCTGCAAAACATATTGTTCTGTGAAGGCTCCTTTATATTCGGTAAATGCAGTATTTTTTACAAGTACATCTTTAGCATCAACCTCAGTTAATGCACCAAGCAAACCTAAATCCAGTACAAAGAGCTTAAATGAATCGGGATCCTCGTAAAATTTCAATGGTTTTTCAACCTTTGTTACTCGAATAACCTTATATACCAATCCTGCATCTACGAGCCACTGTATTGCATTCTCAAACTCTTTTGCTCTACCGCCCTTTTTAATGGCACTATATATAAATTTTTTATTTTCTTTTGCAAGCTGCGCCGGTACCGCGTCCCATACCATATTTACTTTGGGTAGAAGTGCTGCGGGAATATGCTTTGAAAAGTCACGCCTGTAATCCTTCAGGATCTGCTCTTGGATCTTCCTTACTGCGAAAATATCTCCACTCTCTACATATGAGTTCACTGCCTCAGGCATTCCTCCTACATAGTAATATTGTCGCAATAATTCAATATAGGCGGTTGATAGCAGAGATATCTCGTCCCAGTTATGCGTTTCCATTTGTTCAACCAGAGCATCTTTTCCCAATGCCATCAAAAATTCTTTAAATGATAGAGGATAAAGGTTGATTTCATCTACTTTTCCTACAGGAAAGCCGGACCCTTCATGCATACCAATTCCAAGCAAACTTCCTGCAACTGCAATATGATATTTCGGTGCATTTTCACAAAAATATTTTAGGGAAGTAAGCCCGGACGGTACTACTTGAATCTCATCTAAAACAATAAGGGTACTCTCCGGTTTAATGGATATTCCTGAAAGAGCAGAAAAAGCACGAATTAATCGCTCCGTGTTGTAATCTATAAAGACTCTCTCAATATCCTCTACTTCATCGCAGTTAATATAAGCAATATTTTCGTATTCTCTTGATCCAAATTCTTTCAGTATCCAGGTTTTTCCAACCTGTCTTGCTCCATTCAATATTAGAGGCTTTCTGGCCTTGCTATTTTTCCATTCAATCAATTGTTTATATGCCAATCGCTCCATAAAACCGTCTCCTTTTCCCTATACGATACACTTTTTCGAGCGACATTTCAATATGCTTCACATTTTTTCAAGCGATTTTGCGCGCTATTTATCATAAATTCAAGTCACTTTTTAAGTGGTGAATAGCGTCAGGGCAGCTTCACGCGACACATTTTTTCCGGAAGTAAGATTCCTAAATTCCAAAATAGTCAATAAACGCCAAACAATACGGCCGCCGAATTAGCAATTCGGCGGCCGTACTGGCTTGAAAACTATATTGCATCAGAGTCCATGCGCAAGAATAATTTATTTTCACACGTCTTTTACGACAAGACCAAACGCCGGTACTGATATTTCAATTTCACCTTTTGCCGACTTGACCGTCGTGGCCTGTGCAGAATCTGAGTTATTAATCACCACTAACTTTTGGGCAGCCGGGTAGTATGTCCATTCCAGCTCAAAAGGCTCATATAAACCGCATAGAGAATCGGGTACAGATTAAACGCAAAGAAGCAAATAAAAAATGGGGCAAGGAAGATCACCGGATATTTAAACCGAAAATTCTTTTGTGATTTTGCTATTTTATTATTCACAATTAACTCCTTTGGCATATAGGATGAAGGAACGCTGACATCCCTTCATCCCCTCTGCTCACTCCATGATTAAATGTAGCGACAAATTAGATTTACTTGATCTCAATAGTAGAATCTGTTACAAGCTGAGTCAGTTCTTCCTTACCAAGCTCGAGTGCCTTATCCAGATCAATGCTGGGATCATCCACGATCTGCTGAGCGACATCGTTTCTTACGGTAACCATAGCATTCTCCCAAGGAGAAGAAGCTGCAATCTTCATGTTGTCTGCGATTTCTGTGTAATAAAGAGTAGAGATGTCCTCTCCTCCGAAGAAGTCCTCATCGGATCTCTTAGAGAATTCTTTGTCGTTCATAAGCTCTTTGTATGCAGAAATAAATCCGGTTTCATCACGTGCTACCTTTGCGCCATCACCCTGGGTTGCCCAAATAATGAAATCTGCTGCAGCCTGCTTCTGGGCATCGGTAGAAGCGCTTGTAATTCCGATGGCCGTACCACCACAAGAGTAGTCGACCGGTGCATGCATCAGTCCCCAGTTTCCTGCGCCATCCGGGTCATTGCCTTCGATATAATAGGTATTTGCCCAGTCCGGATTGTGATAGAAGATATGAGTATCATCTGCGTATGTTGCGTTTGCTTCCGGAGTTCCGTTTGCGTAAGTATCAACTGCGTCAGCATCTCTAAGAGCAATGGTCTTAGTAAATACATCCGTCATCTTTTCCGTGTAATTCAGTGTATTATCGGTCTGTGTCGGTACTTCACTTGCGAAGTAGAACCACTCGGAAATTGACTGTGCAGAATGGAACAGTTTTACGCTTCCTCCGGACTTATCAGCGACTTCTTTTCCCTTTTCAACATATGCATCATAGCTATTGAAGATCTTAAAGAGCTCATCCGGGTCATCCGTTCCAAAGTACTCTTTTGCCAGGTCTCTCTTGTATGCAATACCAGCAGGGCAAACGTTCTCGACAACTCCTATGTCCTTGCCATCTGCTGTCAGGGTCTTGACGCTGAGCGCATCTGCATAATCATCTGCATTGATGCCATACTGTGTGAGGTCCTCAAGGATATCCATTGTCTTCCAGTTCTCAATTAACGACAGATCCATAGGAAGAAGGACCGGAAGCTCGGATCCGGAAGCCAGTGCCTGCTGTGCCTTTGTAAGCATGTCGCCCCACTCAGTAGCCGTCGGCTCAAAGTGTACATTTGGATGTTCTGCTGAATATGCTGCAAACATCGGCTCATAATAGTCAGAGTCCCAACCCCAGTAGGTAATCGTGACGTCTTCTCCATCTGCGGATGCTGCCGGAGCAGATGCCTCTGCGCCGCCGGAAGATGATGCTGCATCACTGGTCGCTGCTGTTCCCGATCCACAACCTGCAAGCAATGTAGCCCCCATTGTAGCTGTCAATAAGATGCTGATAACTCTAGACTTCATATTTCTCCTCCTTTTTCTCCCATCCGTCTCGTTCATGGGATTTTCTTGATACTTATACTGTAGCAGGTTCATTGCGCGAAAAATTTTCTATTTTTCAAACATTTTGTAGCAATTTCGTACATTATGGAGCAATCTCCTCACTCTTTGTGTCTCTCGTCTCGCCTTCATCTGGCATATACTTCTTAAAGATATGACTAAAAATCAGAGAGCACGCATACCCGACCAAAGAAATTCCAATCACGATCATTACCGGAAGAACATACCAGAACCCTCTGGGACGAACAAATATCAGGAAACACGGGAATACTTCTATCACCAATATGGAGATCGTATAAGGAAGATATCCCATAGCCATCCAAAATGAATTATAGAATGTACCCTTAATTGTATTCTGAAATCTTGCCTGAACAGCAAAGATGTAGGAAAGCACCATCAGCAGAACAATTCCGAGGAACAGAAATACGATCTTTAGGGTTGCACCAAGCATACCGCCAAGTGTATCGGAAAGAATAATATCAAAATAGAGTATGCATCCAACGGCAACCATAATCAGCCAAATGATCGTAGATTGTTTAAAATTCGTCTTAAATGCATGGCAGTAATCCTTTACAAGATAGCTTTCTTCGTTCCTGACAATCTTGAGCATGACTGTATAAAATGCCGTGATAGAAGCTCCCGCTGTAATAATCGGTAAGCAGAAAATGAGCACTAGAAAATTCAGGATCATAAACTGCGAAATTTTTACCATGAATTTATAGAATCCGCTATCCATACAAAACATCTGTATATTTTCTTTACCCCTTCCATGCGCTAACCTGGTGCGCTCTTCTCAGCATTCATTAACTTTTGAGAAGCGATCTGCTTACATCTGATACAAAGAGCCAATCACTGTAAGCTTTCCAACATGCATATCATCACTGTTCTCTTCTTGGCCCCAGTTCGGGAAACGGCACTTCCGCGAGGCTGTGAATCGGGTACTGGGATTTTGCCGTGATCTCTTCAGCAGTTATTTTGTAGATACACATCCGATTCATCAGGCTGTCCGTCGCGCGAACATTTGCAGGGCGTTCATTGTGCTTTTGAAGGGCATCGCACGCTCGCTTGAATTCCTCTTTATCGGTCACCTCTTCAATTGTGCCGTAAACATTAACAGAGCGGTAGTCGTGCTCTTCACCTCGCACTTTTTCATACCAATAGCGTTCAAGATAAATATTTAATTGCACGGCAACCTTCGGATTCTTTTCGAACAGTCTACGCTTCTGACCGTCGTACCTGCCACAGTGCACATACAGGACCAAAGGATCTTCTGCCCATTCATACCCAAAATTCATTGGAACAAGGTATGGATATTCCTCATCATTGACACCAATCACCGCTACATGGATCATCTCCAGCATGCCGGCGATCAGCTCTTTTTTCTTCACTTCCCTGTCCGCACGAACCATCGGGATATTTCGGCCTCTATCTTTGTAACTCATACTATTCATCTCCTGTAAATTCTATCTTGGTTTTCGTATGCAATTATTCCGTAATCTGAATTTTTCAATAACAATGGTTTCTCGATTGCTCCATCAGCAGCACATGCGCCTGGCATTCTACAGAAGTGCCAAGATGATCAAAGCTTGGAGATCCGGACGCATTTTGCACGAGACCGTTTTGATCAACTTCGGATAACACTTTCTGCCGAACTGCCTCTCCTCTTCTCATGTACTCCTTGCCAATCACCTCGATTTCTACTGCTTCAAAAATTGCATTTGCAATCATACACTATTTATCCTTAATTACTAATACTATTATTATCGACACAATACGAAATTATTGATATAAATTTCGTACATTTTGCCAAGAAAACGTACATCCCTGAGCTGTACATCCCTGATGTAATGTAAAGGGAAGACCCGGAAAAGGTCTTAACATCTGTGCTTTCCTGCTCCGATATTAATTTGTTCTTTTGCTTCATAGCTTCATAAATGCTCCAACCTCATTGCATTTTGCGATTTTTTAGATATTTCTGTAGTAAATATGTGAAATCATATTGATGTTTCACCGGAAACAAAAAGTCAAGAGTTTTTTAGTATTGTCTCGAAAAAAAGTGCTGATTTTATGCGGATTCCCGGTTTTCGGCCTCTGGTTTAAAATTGATTTGGCAGTTAGGTTACCATCCTTTAGGGCGTTCTGGATTTATCAGAGCGCTTTGTTTTATGCCGGCAGGAAAAATTATTCAACCTAAAGGTTGACTTTTCAAGGCCATTGTAGTATAGTGTATACGAACCTGATGGTTACAAGAAAAAGGAGGCACCCCCATGTTAACAAGTATAGGAAAATTCCTGAGAAAACTACGGGTTGATCACGGCGAAATACTTAAAGATATGGCCGAAAAACTCGACGTGACGGTATCTTTCTTGTCTGCCGTTGAGAACGGAAAAAAGCATATGCCCGCAACATGGAACAGCAAAATATGTGCTCTTTACAATCTGAACGAAGTTCAGCAGAAAGAGTTTACCACTGCAATTGCAGAAACCGAGGAAGCAATCGAAATGGATCTTGTCAACGCGAATATCGGCAGGCGTGAATTGGCCGTTTCATTCGCTCGGCGTTTCAACAACATCAGCGAAGCGCAAGTTGAAGAGATTCGTAAGATACTTCTTAAGGGAGGCAAAGAATGAACTGTTATAAAGCTGATCCGGTTTCAAGGGAGGATATTCGGCGCTATGTAAGGGATCTGAAAAGAAGTGTTGGATTAGAAAATGTACTGTATTTTCCGATCCTCCAATTCGTGGAGAATGTCCTTCCTCTGATTATCCCGGATTTTCAGTTTGAAGTCGTCCCTGAAATCGAAATGGGTGGTAAGCATGGAGAAACATATCCCAGTAAGAACCTTATGAGAATCCGGGAAGATATATATCTTCGTGCTGCTGCAGGAGAAGGCAGGGACAGGTTCACGATAGCGCATGAGGTAGGGCATCTGTTTATGCACGAGGACGATTCCATAGCTCTTTGTCGCCTGGCACCTGATGAACACCTGAAGCCCTTTGAAGACCCGGAATGGCAAGCTGATGCTTTTGGAGGAGAACTCCTGGCCTCGTCTTACCTGATTCAGGGAATGTCTGAAATCCAGGTTCAGATGAAGTGTGGCGTTTCTTCTTCAGCGGCTCATGTCCAACTGTCCGCTCTTCGTCGTTAATTATATATAAAGGAGGTGAGGCCATTGTTTGTCATAAAAAAAGCACTGCAATGATTGTTGGCGCAACCACAACAGTGCTCTGTTCCGAATATCTCTATTCGTGTTAGCCATATTATTATACAGGGATCCGGGACAGATTTCAAGAGGGGGCAGAAGATTTTGCCGAATCTTTATGGTCACCCAGTAGCATATCGTTATTATAAGCTTCCGGATATCTCTATTCGTGTTAGCAGCTCATAGTGAATCCGGGAGCTCAACTTCAAGGCAAATATTCAAAAGTCTCATGGCCTTGATGTAATGAGCAGAAAGTAGGTAACCGTATGATTTACCTGACAAAAAGAACCCGGAGGTTTTATGAGAAGAAGAAAAAGCATATTCGATGACGGCTTTCAGTCATATTTAACTGAAGGAGCCGAACTGGTTGGTGATGCAGGCATTCCTATGCTTATGCATTTAGATAACGTTCAGATACCTGTAGATATCCTCCCTTTTGGGAAAGCGAATGTCTGCAAGAACCGGCGGCAATACATCCATTTTTATCAGCATGATAAAGAGTTTTCTCGTGTACTGACCGCCACAACACGGTACCTAGAACTGCTGAAGCTTTATGATGGTGTGATTACACCTGATTGTTCCATGCAGATCGGACAGGCACCCTGCCTGCAACAGGCGAATACATACATGAATCGGGCTGTCGGATACTATCTGCAGCGAAACGGAATTCCTGTTATTCCCAATATACGTTGGAGTGATGAATCGAGCTTCGCCTATTGTTTTTTAGGTGTACATCCCGGATCAATAGTATCCATCAGCACTCATGGTTGTATCCAAAGTGCCGAACAGCGACAGATGTTTAGGATCGGTCTGGAGGCCATGCTCGATGCTATACAACCCGTATCTGTACTTGTTCATGGATTTATGCCGGATGATGTGTTTGGCTCATATCTGAATCAGGTAGATTTCCATCGTTATGCTAGTGAGTTTGAACGCACTCATCGAAAGAGAGGTGCGTGATATGGGGACTTACAAAGGCGGCGCAGACCATTATCACCGCATCTCCGAGAACATTTCACGAGTGAAAGCAGATTATGAACTGCATGACGGATTATTCGGAGAGCGTGGAAAAGGTGGTTCACGAACAATTAGAAACATAGCTTCCGATGATCCTTCTGCAACAGCGAAAGATTTCTATGATAAACTCGCACATGGCGGTATAGAGAAACCGTTGTTCAAGAAGGACGGAACACCGAATGGCTGGGAAACAAAAATGGCAGACGGATCCATCATCAACTGGCGTCCAGTATCATCTTCGTCGGACAAATCACCGGCAGTGGACATTTTTATCAGCGCCAAAGATGTAAATGGAGAAATTACAACCCAAAAAATACATTTTGTTAAGAGGTGACAGTATGAATACCATAGACATTCGGCTGAAAGAAGCCGATCTGCAGATACTCAAATCCGTTATTGGAGAGCCATTAGAGAACATAGAACATGATGAGTTCATCTTCACAAACACTTCTTCTCAAGTGGTTCGATTCAACATCAATGGTGAGCAGATCTATCTGTACAGTTTTACAGAACCATTAGATTACTATGGCAGCATCGAGGACGTTGCTGTATGGTCTGTAGAGAAAACCGAATATCCGTTAATTGCGGAAAAGGATTTTATCAAAATGCCGATCAAGCAGACCATCACCAGCATCACATTGGTGCAGGAGAATCAGCAGATGTATGACCATGGAGAACAGACCTATGATGTTTGGGTTACTCGTGGTATCATCATTGATTTTGGGGATCATCAGCTGTCTTTTGAAAAACCAGTTTGGTTTTCTGAAGACATCATTATCCGCAAGGGATATGATCTGCTGAATGCTTTTAAACCAGTAGCGGATATTACTAATGCCGAGAACTGGAATGAGGGTATAGAATTGAAGTGTAATAGGATTATCGAGATTCTGTAAGGCAGCATCCCTGCATGTGATTAGTTATGTATGGCGGGCATAGGCTTCGTAATAAGCTTATGTCCGCTTTTTCTTAATTGACTACTTCTGCCTTGCCTCTTTACATGCAAGCTTCATGACCTTCTCAAGTCCAGTCTCCTTCGCATCTGACCGAAAGAACACCATCACGGTATAAGGGATGCCGTCAATCACGATCCGGCGCTTCCCGGCGGCGTCAAACTGTTTCTCTTTGTTCATAGTATCGTTCATTTTGACTTATCCTTTCTTCTGTGCCTGGCGGCACAGAGCCCGACAGAGAAAGGGCAAATGAGGATCGCGCTGTAAACGAAACTGTAAATGAGCATGCAAACACTCAATTCTTGCCCTGATTCCCCCTGTCTTATCCTGCATTTTTTGAAAAGTTTCAAATCTCCGTTTACAGAAAAGAAAAAAGAAAAAGCCCTGAAAAGCGAGCTGCAGCCTGTCTTCGGGCCTGTCAACGAAGTGTAAACGGAAATGGTTCTCAGAAGGGGCAATCAGGATCCTTACAATCCGTGAAGTCAGTGAGATCCAACTGCCGGTCTTCATTGCCTGCTTTATCTGCCTTGTCGGGCGGCTTCACCCTGACCCAGGAACGCTGCTGGCCGTAACGGTCAAAACGATGCTGCGGACCCGGGATCCAGCCGTCAATGGTATTGTTCATGATGTCATTGATCTCACCGATCGCCTTCCGGTCCGGTTCACCCAGCATATGATAACACTCATTGAAGAGCAGCTTCGTGCAGACATATTCGCCCTTAAATCTGTCCAGAAAAGACTGCACCATACCGGTGCTGGTGTCTTCGGCCATGAAGTTCATCCTAAAGACTCCAAGCCGGTGCTCCATTTCCGGTGTCAGCGTCAGTGTCCAGTTTCCGCTCCGATAGATCACCATCAGTTCAGCCCAGAGCTGCCGCATATACTCTCTGGTGGCATTCTCGTCATCCAGGACATGGGCCTCCGCTTCCTCGATGTTCGTCTGAATCGGATAGAAGCGCCGGTTGCCGGTTCTGTCCAGCGGAAGAAATCGCTGCTTATTGGAAGTCCCGACAAAGACACACTGGCGGCGGCGGTCCTTCGGAAACTTATCATAGGGGACCTTATAGGTTTCCTTCTGCCGGGAAAGAAACGCCTTGATCTCTTCAACACTCTTGGCGCTGGCTGTTCCCAGCATTTCAGCCATTTCGATGATCCAGTGGCCCTGCATTTTCCGGTACACATTCTCATCGTCCATCCGCTTCAGATCATCGGAGAACCATTCATCCTTTAATGCCAGGAAGCGGAAGAAGCTGGACTTGCCAAGGCCCTGTTCACCGACCAGGCAGAGCATGATCTCGAACTTGCATCCGGGATGATAAACACGCTCCACTGCACCGAGCATGAACAGCTTCAGACACTCATAAGTCAGATCGTCTTCCGGAGCCCCCAGATAGTGATGCAGCACGGTCTTCATCCGTTCCTTACCATCCCATTCCAGGGATTCCAGATAGTCCCGGATCGGATGATAAGGATGCCGCTGTGCCACTACCCGGATCGCGTTCAGGATGTTTCTCTCCACTGTCAGGCCATAGAACTTTTCCAGATACAGATAGATCTGGCAAAGGTCATCATCTGTGATGGCGGGATCCTCCCTCGGCCACCCCAGATCCCGGATGATGCTCGGCCTGTCTGTGAAAAGATCCTGACAGATTGCACCCTTCATGAGAGGATCGTTCTCCAGGGCAATGACACAGTTTTCTTTTGTGTTCCGGGGCTGGCCCTTCTCCGTCGGCTCCAGGCTGTCACGTATTTCTTCAATCTCTTGAAGCATCTCGGCCGGCATATCGCTCCAGTCGCTTTTCAATTCTCTCAACCTCCTTTTCGAAGCAGCGCCGCAGTTCTTCATTTTCGGACTTACCGGCGGCAAGCAGTTCGTCCAGAACGTATTCGATAAAAGTCTTTCGGTCTAGTGCCTCGCAGAACAGAGGATGCCAGTCATCGTCATCCATGCTCTTTGGGGCATATTTCGATTCCCAAGATCTGAGCAGACCGAGATAATCACAAAGGACACGAGTTGCTCGATCTGCCCAGACTTCGTCTCTGTCAGACTTCACATTTTTGGTCTGGGCGTTTTTCGCCCAGGCCACTTTTTGTTCAGATCTTTCGTGTTTGGTCTGGGTACTTTTTACCCGGACCACTTCCTGATGATTTTTATTTTTCGGAGGACATATTCCGAAATCAGAAGCAAGCTGCAGAGCTGCCTCTTTGGGAGTCAATCCCAACAGTCTTGCCGTTAGATCAACGGCATCACCGGTCGCGCCGCAACCGAAGCAGTAGAACCGGTCATCCAATTTCATACTCGGATTCCTGTCATCGTGAAACGGACAACAGGCCATTCCAGCTCGATTCACTTTTAAACCATATCGTTCAGCGGCCTGCCGGGCTGTGACAGACGCCTTCACTTCTTTGAATAAACTCATGTTGTTCCTTTCCTGAGAAAACATCACCGCAAGGTATGAATGTGATACCATTGGCGAATGAGAAACGTAATCACCTCGGAGGGACAAAATGTCCCTTTGAGGCAAGTCACCGCATGTCCTCACCTTGATGACTTGCGGTAACAAGAAAAATCAAGTGGTCATTATGTCCACTTGATCCGGATCACCGGAGTGGACAAAATGTCCCATCCGGTTGAGGCT
>Ga0326514_10000308_pt1 | contig 33295 bp, 43 predicted proteins | sample 3_2548_0518_D_FD_203653 | JGI IMG/M metagenome (GOLD analysis project Ga0326514, IMG submission 203653) | Bovine rumen microbial communities from UC Davis, California, United States - 3_2548_0518 | ecosystem: Host-associated > Mammals > Digestive system > Stomach > Rumen | place: USA... | reverse complement strand
GGTCAGGTACTAAAGAACAGTTTGACGCAATTCCTGTAAAAGACTCAAACACCTTGTACAACATCATTGATGATGTAGATGAAGAGCTTATTCAAGATGAAGAAACTTCTCCACTGTCTACTTGGTCATCTCAAAAACTTGCAGGACTTGTTTATCCAGCTTATGACAGACTTTCATCAGGTAAGTTCTTGTATCCTGCTTGCCAGACACGTCCTAACGGAACCTATTACTCTTACAGAGGTTCAGAAGAAAATTGGGAATTAGCTGCAGCAGGGGATTCTACTTGGAAATCTCTTGTACTTAAAGCAGGTACTCCTATTCCTGTATTCGAAAATAATGGAACTTGTCATATCTTCTATTCAGATGATGAAATTACAATTTCTGCAGCTAACTTAGTTAGCGGAGACGCTTTTGCCGCAGGTACTAGTTACTTTGTTTACCTTGTTTACACCGACCAAAGTAATTGGCTGTTTAAGATTTCTACATCTGATAGTCAGACCTTTACAGGAGCTTTGGCTGCAAGAATTATAGGTGGATTCGATACGCTTTGTGTTTCTGTTACTTCTGAGCAGGTTTACTCTACTACAGAAGTACATCCATTCTCAGGAGCAGTGGCTGGTTACATACATCCGTTCTCTGTATGGGATTTATGGCACAGACCTGTTTGCTGTCCAGAGGGCTTTGCTTATGCTCCTACTTTAGGAATTTGGGCTTCAATTTATTTAATGTCTAAAGATGCAACTTTAAACACTTGGACAGCAGGAACTACTGCTTCTGGAAGTAAGTACCCTAATGACAGCTTTAAAATGGTTTCTAAAAATGGGGGAACTATTCTTGATGGAACTTCTACTCCAGCTTTAGACTGTCTTGACGGAGAGCAGCAGCTTCATTATCAGGGTATGAGACTTCCTACAATAGCTGAGTTCGGTGACTTAGCTAGAGGTGCTCCTCAGGGAGTAAATATTAACGGTTCTGCAGACCCTGTAACTACAGGTGGACACGTAGCTACAAACAGTAAGCGTATTATCTCTTATTGCGGTTTAGAGGACATTGTAGGAGTTTTATGGCAGTGGTCTAGTGAAAGTAGCTATGATGCTTCTGGGTCTACTGCTTGGACTGATAACTTTAACGCTAACAAGCGTGACGTACTGGGTAAATACTACTTCGGTGCAGGTAAACGTGCTCGCTTGGGTGGGTATTGGAACAATGGTGATAACTGTGGATCTCGTGGTTTGCATTGGGGCGATTCTCCTTTGAATTTGGACGTCAACTTTGGTTTCCGTGCTGTTTCCGAGTCGATGCACAAGTAAAACAAAATGAGGGGAACTCAGGGGAATGCAAAATAGTGGGGAATGCGCAAAGCACAAGGCACAACTGCCCCGTAGGGGCAGATGTTCTTTGCGCTCCCCCAATCCTTGTTAAAACAAAATTCTGTAAAAAGGAGTGGATAAAAATAACGGCTGTTCTTAGGTATTAGTTGTTCGCTATGTGCGGTTCTCCGGTGTAGTTGCTAAAAATTCATTTTTGTGCCTTGTGCTCACTTGGGTGGGAATTGGAACAATGGTGATAACTGTGGATCTCGTAGTTTGAATTGGAACAATTCTCCTTTGAATTTGAACAACAACATTGGTTTCCGTGCTGTTTCCGAGTATCATAAGTTGAGGAGTAACTCTCACTCCGCTTTTAAACTTATAAGACTGACAGCTTGTACCTGCACGTTTCATAAAACGACAAATTTACAGTCGAGAGTGTCTTAAAGATAATTTAGTAGATAATGAATCGAAAAATCCTTTAAGAGTTTAGTTGAGGAACAGTCGTTATTTTTAGGCATTCTAATGAAAAGAAAAACTGGCTTTTGGGAAGAAATCTGTACACCTGAGAATATAGCTAAAGCCTATCACAAGTGTACTTTAGGCAAGGGTTTTTATAGAGAAATAAAAGAGATAGGTGAAAATCATGTTTATTATGAAGATGAAGTTTTAAGACTTCTTAAAAATGAAGAATATACTCCTAGCCCTTACAGAATAAAAATCATACATGAGCCAAAAGAGCGAACAATTTATGCAACTTCCGTTTTTCCAGACAGAATGGTACATCATGCAATTATGAATGTACTTGAACCGTTTTGGGCTAAACTTATGCAGGATAATTCTTTTGCTTGTATAAAGGGAAGAGGAACTCAAGCAGCTCATGCTAAAATTGTTGAATACATTCGTAAATACAAATGGTACGTTCAGTTAGACGCTCGTAAATTTTATCCTTCATTAAACCATGAAAAGATGAAGGAAATAATTCGTAAAAAGATTAAAGATCCACCCCTTCTAAGAACTTTAGACAAAATTATAGATTCTATTGACAGTCCTACTAATATTCCTATAGGAAATTTTACTTCTCAGTGGTTAGGAAATCTTTATCTAAATGAGCTAGACCTCTGGATAGTACATAAATGGCATCTTCATTTCGTTAGATTTTGTGATGACACTTATGTCTTTTCTAATGACAGGGAGTACTTAAAGAAATTTAGCAAAGAAATTCCCCTATTTATGAAGGAGGAACTCAAGTTAAATCTTTCCAAAAATCGATTAGCTTGTGTAAGAAGTTGTGTTCAGGCTTTAGGATATCGTTCTTTTGTAGACTTTAAAGGAAATTCTGTGACTACTTTAAAAAGACGTACAGCCAGAAATATTCAAAAGCTGTGTAGTTCTTTAATAGACAAAGGAGCACTTGAAAATACTGTTCAGTTTACAGATTACGAAATCTTTAAGATAGATCACTCACTTGCTTCTTACGAAGGAATTTTAGATTTTTGTAAAGCAACTAGATTCCGACAAAAGTATCATTTTGATGAACTTTATAAAACTTTTCATACATATGGAGCTGATATGTTGTTGCAGCTAGATAAAGTAGTTAAGCCTTATGACTCTAGAAAACATACCAGAATACAAGACATACTCGGAGTTCCTGTTCTCATAGTAGGAGGCTTCAATAGGTAAAAATACTTTTTATGATGGTAAAACAACTAAGAATCCCGATGTAGCTATTTTCGACTTTGTTAAAGTAGAAGACGTTCAGGGAGATATTAATTGCCAGGAAGATGTAAGAAAATCTCATATAGAAAACTGTGTTTCGTCAGCTTACCCTTTATGTCATTATGCAAGGGAACTGATAGAAAAGCAAATAGACTTTAGTAAGGTTTGTATACCTGTTAAGTTTGTTAAACGAGGTTTAAAAGGTTTTACTTTTGAGCCTGTAAATTTATAGAAGGAGAAATTGTATGGAATACATCGCAGTAAAAGATGGAAAAATTGCTGGACATTTTAATGGAGAAACTCTTCCTAAGGGAGCTTATGAAGTAAACGGATTCATGGGTTACGTAGGAGAGCCTGTATCTTTTTATAATCAAGAAACTTGGGAAAGACTTCCTCAAAAAGAGCTTTACTTAAAAGGTTTGCTTGAAGTTCCTGCAGGCTATAAAATCAATTCTGCTAAAACAGACATTGAAGAGCTTAGCACAGAAGAAAAAGTTGCAGCTCATTTAATTTCTCAGCAGCGAATAGATGTTGAATTAATTGAAAAAGATGAGCAGTACTTAAAAGATACTGATTGGTATGTAATCCGTGCTAAGGAAATTGGAAAAGACGTTCCAGCTGAAGTTCTTACAGAACGTCAGAGATGTCGTGATGAAATTTCTGCTTTAAGAGAGCACAGCTATAACGAAGAAGGAAATCTTGCGGAGTAAGTAGATGACTCAAGAGCAGCAGAAATTTTATGATATAAAAACTTTCCGAGACTACGAAGTAGTAGGTGAAGACATTGACTTTATAGTCTTGGTCAATCACGAAACAAAAGAGATTATTCTCCAATTTGAGGAATCTGATTCAAATAAAGACTGGGAACACAATCTTAGATTCTTACCTTGGCTGGTTAGTTTAGACAACAAAAAAGTCTGGACAACTCGGGGGTATGCTTGTGCTTACTCTTCTGCTAAAAATACTCCTGTTGACAAGTTTTGTGAAGCAGTTCTTAAATACCCTGCTTACAAAAGAATTGTTCGAGGTTGGTCTTTTGGTTCAGCCATGTCTGTTTTGTCTATGATACACATTTATTTAAGACTTGGACAGCTAGATGAAGTTACAACTTACGGGAGTGTTGCCTGTCTTTTAAGTCCTTTTGCAAGGAAGAAATACAGTAAGTGTGCTAAAGTTATCCGAAACTACTGTACTCCTAATGATTTTGTGACTTATCAAGTTCCTTTTTACCACCACTTAAATAAGTGTAAAGTAGGTGAGAGATTTAGTCTCTTTAAAATCTTTAAAACAGAATTTTATCACACTCATTATGAAGAGTACGACTACTCTAAATATGAAGCCTGTTAGATTTTCTGTTTTATAAACCTATTTAAACTGTGAAGAAACTTCTCACGCTTTAATAGAACAAATCTTTAATTAAGGAGATAAAACATGGATTCATGGCGTTTAAAAGTTCAGCTGAACGACAAATCAGCTTCAGTAGGTGCTGCGACAGCTACTGGTATGGGTGCCACTGTTCTTCCTTGTGCAAGAGGTAGAACAAAACCTGTAAAAATTAATCGTGGTGAAACAGAACGTATTCGACAGCTTTTTGGAGCAACTCGCTACGAAGTTCTCGAAGCTATCGCATACAATACTAAATATCCTCTTTGGATTTCTGCTCCAAATGTAGGTGGTGCTTCTGCAGGTCTGCTTGTAACTGATGCAGGTCTTAAACAGATTACTTTTGTTGGTGAAGATGAAAACTCAATCGACTTAAGCAATCTTCCTATGCAAGCAAAAGCCGGAACAGGAAATGGTACAACTACTGCTTTTGCAGTTAACTTTGATGCAAACATCTTCCCTACTTTCTCTGTAGGTGAAACAGCATCTTACTTACCGAAGTGCTACTTAGTAGTAGATGGAGTAGTTACAGAAGCAACTGTTGCTTGGAATGCTTCTGACCATGATTACACAGTTACTGTAGGTGAAGTAGCTACAGGTACAATTACTTCTTCTGAAGGAAAGGTTACTGTAAATCTTACTTTTGTTACAGCTCCTGCAGCTGGAAAAGAAGTTTCTATCAGACTCTCAACAGACGTTACAGCTCTTACAGCTCATGTATACGCTCTTGTAGGTATGCGTTACGCTTGTGAAGACTATATGGCAGCTGCTGTTTATAAGTCTGAAAACGAAGGAAACTTAATTCTTGATTTACAGCAGAAAAAGAAGGGTATCTACTACTCTATGACAAGCTATCCAAAAGAATTCTCTCTCACAGCAGGAACTAAGAATGCTTCTGGATTAATTATTTACGGACCAGTTCTCTTCAAAGACGATGACAACATTTTTGTTAAAGTCAACTCAAAAGAAACTATGGTTTGGAACACTTGGACAGGTTCTGATAGCTTAGTAGACTTCAAGGGTGGATATCGTGGTCTTGAACCTGATGGAACACTTTTAACAGAAGCATGGGATCAGTTCAAGGACATCAAGAAGTATCCTACAGATATTTACTTTGATACAACTGCAAACGAAGCAATCCCTACAGCTTTCTCTGCTCTGCGTGATGGATTCGCAAAGTACAAAACTTTCCTTTATCCTCAGGCAGTTTGCACAGCTGCAGATATGCTTGCTAAGATTCCTCTTTCTTTGAGCAATCGTGGTATCAAGACTTTCTGGGGAGCTGCTTACATCCAGAACCCTTACGAACCAACAGGCGACTTGATTTCTACTCTTATGGGTGAAGTTGCTGCCAAATACGCTGACGCTCTCGTTTACTCTTACGGTGGACGTGCTTGCGCATGGGCTGATGAAAATCAGGTTGGCGGTCAGCTTTCTATGGGACGTATTGTTGAATTCGTTTACAACTGTACAGAAGATGAAGCTAAGGCTATGGATACAGGTCGTGTAAATCCTATCGGACCTAACGAATTGTTTGGACCTATCATCATGTCTCGTCGCTCAACAGACAAATCTTCTGGTGATTACTCTTACGCAGATTACTCTGCTATTGTAGACTACTGCGTTGAGCGTATTTACAATGAAGTTCTTCCTTATCAGCTGATCAAGTTCAACGATGACGAGCACAGAGCTACTGTACGCAACAAAGCAGACTTAATCCTCAAGCCTTTACTTGCTAAGCCTAACAATGTTATTCAGGAGTACGCTATTAAGTGTGACGCTGAAAATAACGGTGACGACGTACATGCAACTGAGTCTTTCGTACTTACAGTAGCTATTAAAGTTACTCGCAAGTCGGAAACAATTTTGTTTAACTTTATAAATTCTGCTTCGGGTGCCTCTGTAGAAGAAGACGTAGCTTAATACGTATTTAAGTATTAAACAAAGTCCCCTACTATTTTAGTAGGGGATTTTTATTTTATAAGGAGAGTCAAGATGATAGCTAGAGTTTTCGGTTATGTCTTATTGGGACTGACTTTTATCAGTATCCTTTTCTTAGCTATAGGTGCTGTTTATCTAAATTTGTTTTGTCAAGACTCAACTCAAGATAACTGTCCGGAATTATAAGTTTTGGAAAGAATTGTTAAAAATTCTTTAACTTTTTATAAATGAGGTTACTTACTATGAAAGTAAAACCAATCGGTGCTCGTGTGCTTATCCAGGAAATTAAGCCAGAAGAGACTACAAAAAGCGGGATTATTCTTCCAGCTTCAAAAGAAAAGACTCAGATGGCAAAAGTTCTGGAAGTAGGTGAAAGCACAGATGACGTAAAGATTACAGTTGCTATAGGTGATACAGTAATCTTCTCTCAGTATGCTGGAACTGTTATCAAAGCAAATGATGCAGAACTCCGTTTAGTCGACATGGGCGACATCTTAGCCAAGGTTGAAGACTAGAAAACCAGTCTCCCTATTTGAAGTATATAACTGAATAATAGGGAGACACTATATGGTTAAACTTGCAGAAAGTCATTCTTTAATTCCTGTTAAATGCTATTACAATCCTGATATGGATTGCTTTGTTTTTAAGTTTGATGGGAAAACTGTTTCTTTAAGAAATGTAGCTGATGAAGAACTTGCAAAAGTTTTTCGTAAAAGTCAGATGAAAGATGAAGAAACAGAACCTCGTTCAGCTCGAGGAAAAACTTATATGGAAATGGTGCAGTCTATTAAAAACGGAACTGACCACATAAATTACATTTGGAGTAATTTCGTTTCAACATTTTTGACTGAATTGCAGTCATTAACGAAATCATACCAAGGGGCTTAAAATTGAATTCTCGAAAATTTGTTAATGATAAAGTGTTTACTGTTTTGCTAGAAGACGGACACTCTTTACAAGGAAAGTATATTGAAATTCCGCATGGAAATATTCTGATTAAAAAAGTTTTCTTTAAAACACCAGATGGAAGAAAAGAGTTTTGTGTAAAAAACTTGTCTGCTGATATGAAGAAAGCTGGATGGCAGATAACTTTAAAAATAGAGATTAATGACTTCCTTAATTTCTTGCTAGAACAATCTAAGCTGGAATTTCCTGAATGGCTTAAACACAATGGTCGTAGATGCTTTGAAGATGAAGCAGTCTATTCTGTAGAAGAAATCAGCCAAGAATGGAAAAGTATGAAGAGCTTGTTCGGAGCTTTTAGAATGGCAGGGGATTGTGGATTTTTCACTTCTCATAAACCTTTTGAGTCATATATAAACAAGATTGTAGAAATTCGGGAGGGCTAATGACTACTTATTCAATTGAGTACGAAAAAGCCAGAGAAGTTCGCTCAAATGCGGTAATGGCAATTCGTTCTGTCAGGACTTTAAAAGAAGAAGCAGAAACTCGTAGAGATGACTTACTCCCAATTTTGTTTGGGCACGGAACTGATCAAGGTATTATGTCTGTAATTGCTCTTTACATGGAGCAAGCAAGACTTACTGCTGGAAGAAAAACTTCTACTCCAGATTTTAGCTCTGACTACACAACTCAATTTAAGTCTGATTTAGCTCTTTGTGTTACAGGCTCCGGAGATGGTGATGAAGGTCTTTATCCTCCGGAAATAATCGAAGGACAGCCTTCAGAAAAAGCTCAGAAAGATTTTAATAAAAACTCTAAATGGCTTAATTCATATTCTTTAGAGTCTGTTGCAGCTGCTTCTAGCAAAGGTATAAAGCAATTCTGCCAAGATGTTCTGACAGCTGTGGGTAGCTCTGCTTTAACTAATGCAGACCACCGAGGTCCATATCCTAGTCAAGCAGACGCTGAATCCCAAGCCCAAATAGACCGAGGTTCTGGATATCTAGCTCTTCGTACAGAAAACAGTGAAGTTTATTTAGAAGCTTCTAGTTCATCAAGCTCTTCTAGTTCTTCTGAAGATCCTGCTGCAGAAACTTGGTACATAGGTAAAAACGGAATTGACACTCCGGATAATTATACTTTTAAAGCTGATTTGATTTCTGTTTTGGACAGCTTACTTACTTCTATGAACTCTTACAAAACTAATCTTGAAAATACTTTGTCTGCTTTGGCAAATAAAGGAGCAATCTTAGAAGAGTTTAAAGTAGAACTTCCTACAGATGAAAGCAGACTTAATTCAGCTATGACAAAAATCATAGGGGATATTGAATTAATCACTTCTTATAAAACTTATTTTAATGCTATCTCTACTGGAACTTCTAGTAATAGAGCTGCTATTAATGCTAAGTTAGGAGACCTTAAAACAGACTGTAATACTTTAATTACCTACTATGAAACAGCTTCATCTCAGAGTACTCTTGAATTAGGAGATGTAAACTCTGGAATTCGTAAAAGTCTTATTTACTGGACAGAAGAACTTGTAAAAAAGCCTGATGGAGCTTACACAATTCTTGAAGGTATTCCACAGCTTTTAAGTGATGCAGAATCCCAGTTGTCTAATGCAGATACAAGACTTAATGCTTTCTCTTCTGATGTAAACTCTTGGCTCTCTGTTCCAAGTGTTCTGGGAGTATTTAATCAAGCTGTTTTAAACTTAGACAAGTCTATTAAAAGATGGGAAACTCATATTATGTGGAAAAATGTTCTCCCAGCTAATAAGTATAAAATCTTGCGTAAAGTTATTACCTCTTTTGCAGGAATTACTAACGACCCTTGGCAAGTACAGGATGAAGTTGTTGTAACAGAACTGAATGAAGCTGGGTTCTTACTAACAGAGAAAGTTATAACTCCTCCTACACAAAATACTCTGTTCAGAGTCTTTGCTTGTGATGAATCGGGTAACACTCCTATAAAGCAGGCAGATAGCTTCAACTCTTACTCAGAACAGTCCGATGTAATTTCTAAGGCTTATGGATTTACTTTTCTTCCCGATGAAGAAGAATGCACCTGCTTACGAATTACAGAAGATACAATGCCTTTTGTAGAAACAGATTTTGCTATTATAAACGATACAACTTTAGCTCAGGTAAAGTCTGTATCAGAAAACGATTTAAGACTTGACTCACACTATGGAGAAGTTACTTCGATCAAAAAGCTGTTTGGCTTTTACTTTGTAACGGAATTATAATATATGACACACTTTGAACTTTGTAAAATAACTGCACAGCGTTTTGCTAATGATAAGACTATGGCTTTGTATGAAGTTACTATGCTGGGAATTGAAAAACCTGACGTGCTTGTTTTCGATTCTTCTGCTCATACAGATTTATACGAAATAAAGATGAGCCGTTCGGATTTCTTAGCAGACAAGTACAAGCTAGCTCGTAAGCATCCACAGTTTGGAGACAAGCGTTACTACGTATGCTACGGGGATTTTATAAAACCCGAAGAGCTTCCGGAAGGATGGGGACTTTATCATTACAAGAATAACAAGTTTTATAAGATAAAGGACAGTCGTTACTTTAATCAAGGAGCAGCTGCTTCTAGTATTTACAAACATACTGTTGAGCTTTTAACAAATCATATAATCTGCGAAAAACAGAATATAGTATTTGCAAAAAGAGTTCTTGAAAATCGAGAACGCTATAAAAAGAACTAATGAAAGTTGGAGGATAAAATGACCGAAGAAAATGAAAAACTTATAGACGAGTATATTGCTTTTGTGCAGTCTACTTCTAAAAAGTATGAACAAATCGGAGAGCTTGCTTCTGGGAATGAAGTAACTCCTAATAAGGTTAACTACGCTTTAAGCATGTACTATGACACTTGTCGTATGCTTAATGATGAGTATCAGAGAGTCAAGATTGAAAAAACTGCTCTTGAACTTGAGTACGAAGAACTTTATGCAGCTTGGTTTCAGGAAGCAAAAGAACAGCTCATGGCAGAAACTTCTACCAGGTCTGCTAAACCTGCTCTTAAAGAAATTGAACAGCAGCTCAAGGTTACTCATAAAATGGATTATTTTGCTTGGCAGCGAAAACTTGTTCAAGCAGAAATGAAGTGTGACCACTATATTCGAATGCGTGAAACTCTGAATAAGTTCGACAACGTTTTGACAAACCTTGCAGTAAATCTTCGCTCAGAACTTCGTGCTCTTAATATCGAAGACAGGGCTAACGCTAGACAGAAATTTGCCCCTATACGTTAAACAATTTGGAGGATAAAGATGGCTGAATTCGCAAGAAGAATGGGATTTAAAGTTGGAAGTGTTGTAAGACATTTTAAGCGTGAAACAGTAGACTTGGAAAAATATCCAAACGCTTATTTGTATGAAATTATTGCTTTTGCAAATCATTCAGAAACTAATGAGCCTTTGGTAGTTTACAAGGCTCTTTACTCTTCTGAAGGCTGGGGAATTAAGAAAGAAATTCCAGAAGGCTATGTATGTGCAAGACCCGCAGCTATGTTTTATTCAGAAGTAGACCACGAAAAATACCCTGACATAAAGCAGAAACATCGATTTGAATTAGCAGATGATGAGTACAAATTGCCGGAAGTACACACATCAGAGATTACAGACTTCTACTTAAGACAGTCTAAGGAAAATAGATAAAATGGAAAAATTTGCTTTAATCTGTTCAGGAATTATCATCCTTTGTTTTAGTGTTCTTCATATAATCAATATAATTCTTATCCAAAAAACCCGTAAAGAAGTTTCTCAGTATGTTCACTATATAGAAAAATTTGAGCATGAAAAGCCTGTTTCAGTAAGATACCTTGTTTTTGGTTCTTCTTATAGGGAATGTGAAACACGCTGGGCTAACTCTAAATATTCTGCAGGACTTCCTAAAACAGCTGCTAAATTTGTCACTTATGATAACTGTCCTACTGCTATAAAAGGATACTGGAACGATGTTCACTTTAAGCGAGTAACTCTTATAGGAATCACAGAAAGAGAGTTTGATAAACTCTATTATAAATACTAAAAATCTCTAAAAACCTTTTTACAACTTTTCGGAATTATAAGTAGTAGGAAAGACAGAAAAATTCTTTTGAAATTTCCTATTTAAATATAGGAGAAACTACTATGGTTATATTAAACGAATCGAAAGTTACAAAAGGTTTATTTTCTCGTTACGTAAGAATTCAGCGTGAAGGAAAATATAACATGCTTACAGATACTAAGCAGGTTATACAGCTGCTCGGTTGTGATGCAACTACTTACGCTGATATTTTGAACAACTACGAAAATTATTCCAAACTTTACAAAAAGACAGTAGACAACGTAGCTACAAACATTCAAGTAAAAGTGGGAAATCTTTTAACTTCCAAGACGGACGTAATTGGGCACCAGACAAACTGCAAAGGAATTACGGGTGGTCTGGCAGGTATCGTGTTTAAGCAGCATCCAGAATGCTACGAGCCTTATCTTCAGTGCTGTAAAGTAAACAAGCCTTTAGGAAAAACTCAGCTGCTTAAAATGAACGACGGAAGAGTTCTGGCAAATATTTTCGGTCAGAATGAAGCAGGAGCTGCAACAGATTACAAAATGATTTTATCAGCTCTAAGAGACTTAAAGAAACAGATGGACTCCCTTAATCTTAAATCCCTTTCACTCCCTTATGGAATGGGAGCCGGAATAGGAGGGGGAGACTGGAATGAGGTATTTGGTTTAATTGAAGAAGTCTTCGGACCTACTCCAATTAAAGTAGTTTTGTGCAAGTTGGAGAAATAAGATTATGGAATTAGGACGTGTAAAAGAACTCGAAGTTTTAATTAGACGTCACCAGGATCATTATTACAAGGGTCAGGCGACTATTTCAGATGCAGAATTTGATAATCTGTGGGATGAACTTAAAAGCCTTGACCCTGATAATGAGCTTTTCAAGAAAGTTGGAGATGACTCCTTAGACGGATTTCCTAAGGTACAGCATGTAATTCCTATGGGTAGTCAACAAAAGGCTAATTCACAGGAAGAAGTGGCTAAATGGCTTATGCAGTTTAAGCCTACAGAACAGATTATAGTTCAGTCAAAGCTGGACGGATGTTCTATCGAGCTTTACTACAAAAACGGAGTCTTTAAAAGCGGTGTAACTCGTGGAGATGGAATCACTGGAGATGACATTACAGACAACGTAAGTAAGATGCAAGGCTGCGTAAAAAGACTTGTAGAAAACTTTACAGGCTCTGTACGTGGTGAAGTTCTTATGTTTCATGAAGAAAAGAACAAATTCTTTCCGCAAATGGCTAACTGCCGTAATGCTGCTTCCGGAATTATGAAACGTAAAACTGGTGAAGGCTGCGAACTTCTTCATATTGTAACTTACGATGTTATGTACGAAGACGACGATAAATCGTTTGACAGAGAAAGTCAGAAAATTTCTTGGCTTGCAGCTCAGGGCTTTGAAACAGTAGACACTACAGGTTTTGAAGTAAAGAGTTCTCCGGCTGATTCCGCAAAAGAGCTTACAGAAATTATGCTCCGGACAAACAAACACAGATCAGAACTCCCTTATGACTTGGATGGAATTGTTCTTAAAAAGAACGTGTGTGACAAAATCGACTTGCGCAATTTGCTGCCGGAAACTCAAATAGCTTATAAATTCCCTCGTGAAGAGCTTGTATCAACTCTTGTAGGTATTCAGTGGTCATTAACAAATGGAACCTTTACTCCTATAGGATTGCTTGATCCTCCGCTTCAGCTATGCGGTACAACTGTTAAGCAGGCATCTTTGTGTAACATCGGTCTTATTGAGAAAGGCGGATTTAAAATCGGCTGTAAAGTTTCTGTCACTAAGAGAGGAGAAATTATTCCGAAGATTGAAAAGGTTTATCAGCATATGTCAGGCGAAACAGAAATCTTTGTTCCAGAAAAATGTCCGGAGTGCGGTAACAAGCTCTACACAAATGCTGACAGAACTAAAACTCAGTGTCTGAATCCTTTCTGCCCTTCTATCAAAGTAGGTAAGATGAACAAGTGGGTAAACATCTTTGCTATAAAAGAGCTTGCTCCTACTACTTTAGGAAAGCTGCTTGATGCAGGTATAGTAGATGGTACTATTGCTTCTCTTTATAAAATTGACTACTCTGCTATTGAAAAAATGGAAGGCTTCGGAACAAAATCAGCGGAAGCTATCAAGCGTAATTTATCTTCTGTAAAAGAAGTCGACTTAGCTGACTTTATTGCAGGATTTAATATTCCTTCAATCGGACCTGCAATCGCTAAAAAGATTATTTCTGGCACAAAGAAAACTTCTATAGAAGATTTAGCTACGCTGACTGTAAAAGACTGCATTTGTCCTGGCGTTGGTGAAGAGTTCGCTAAAAAGTTTGTAGAAGGACTCAGAGCTAACTTGGAAGACATGCGAGGTACACTTTCCTATATTTCTATAAAGAATGCCTCAGAGGGAATCCTCGAGGGAGTGAGCGTATGTTTTACAGGCTCTTTGAAAACTATGAAGCGAAATGAAGCAGCTACTCTTGTAAAAGACGCTGGAGGAACTGTTAAAGACGATGTAGTCAAGGGCTTGACTTACTTAGTTACAAACGATCCTAATTCTGGCTCTGCTAAAAACAAGAAAGCTCAGGAGCAGGGAACTAAGGTAATTACAGAAGAAGAATTTTTGAGCCTTGTAAAAGGAACTAAGCAGGAGCCGGAAAAAGTAGTTAAAGAGTCGGAAGACCTTTTTTAGTTTGAGGTTAGAAAATCTAATGGAAGGAAAAAGAACGCTTCACGAGATGGAAGCAGCTACAGGGATTTCTAGAAATGCTCTTGACAAAAGGATAAAGCGTCTCGGGATAGTCCCTGTAGATAAGATTGGAATAACAAATCTGTATTCTGAAGAAGACTATCAGAAAGTTATTACCTATGTTCCTAAGGGAGCACACGGTGGAAAGTCTCCTGGAAAAATAACTCAGTTTTACAGAGTATCCGTTCAATCGGAAGACGATTATCTTTTCTACGTAAAACACGTAGGTTTGTCTAAAAATAAGGCTATGAAAAAAGTAGAGGAATATGCAGAACTAGGGCTTATAGCTCGAGCAATTCCTTGCTAAAAGTTGGAGGATAAAATGAAAGGACAGAGACATCCTAAGGTTTGTGTTAAACTTACTGTGGCAGAAATTCAGGCAATTCAGGAACAGATGGATAAGCCTGATCTCTGGGAAAAACCTACTCGCTCTCCTGTGCGTAGAGCTTATGCAGAACTAAGTGAATGCCTGACTGTTTTTCATGGAGGAAAACGAACTATCCATGAAACGGATGACGATGCAGGAGATGAGTACTGATGCAAAATGAGGAACTTTTCAACCAAGTAAGAGAAGAAATTAAACTCATACACTCAGTTTATGACTCCGGAAATAAAAGTATCAAGCCTAGTTTCCGGTTCATAGCAGTAAGCCTTGATACAGATGATTTTATCGTAGCAAAGACCTTAGCTGTCATTCAAGAAAAGCTGCTGAGTACGGAGCTAAACTGTGTCAGATTTTTGACATCTTCGAAGTTGAAGAGTTCCCTGACAAAACTTACAGAGCTGTAGTCAAGTATTCTTATTTTCCTGGTATGGGAATAAGGGAAGAACATGAGCTGCATAATTGCATGCATGTAGCTTGGAGAACTAGAGGAGACTTGTTAGAAGTCTGCTACTAATTTCCTATTTAGTGCATGGATGAAACAACTAAGCAAGTACTAGAGCTACAACAAGAACAAGAATCCATTTTAGCTGTTTTCCTTGAAACTCATGAACCAAAACTCATAAGAGAAGCAATGGAATTACAGAAAAGGATTGAAGTTTTATTAGCGTGTTATCTAGGGTAAAAATAAAAGGAGTCCGAGTTGGACTCCTTTTTAATTAAACGGAATTATAATAAGTATGAGTAACTATGAACAGAATAAAAGATGTAAAGAAGAATTCCTTTCTATAGTAGCTAGACTTCACCCAGATTTAGACTTTTCTCAAGCAGAGTATAAAAGAGCTGCAGATAAAGTCAAAGTAATCTGTCCCATACATGGAGAATTCTGGAAGTATCCTAATGACTTGAAAAATGGAATAGGCTGCCCCAGATGTTCTAAGATTGCAACAAGCAAAATAAGCAAATTAAAACCTTTAAGAGAGTATCTTCCCTTTCCTAAGTTAGACTATGTAGAAACTTTAGACCCAGAAAAGAAAGTTCTAAAATCTACTTTTATTAAGTTCAAGTGTCCCTTACATGGAGTTCAGCAGAGAACTGTATTAGACTTGTCTCAGGGTTTAGGTTGCCCTCTCTGTGGAAAGCAGAAAGCAAATCGAAATAAACTTATTTCTTCTGAAGATGCTTTAAAGCAGATTCCAGAAAACAAAAGAAAAATACTTACTATAGACTTTCCAGAAAAACTCTATCAAGGAACTTCCTTAAAAGTTTTTTGTAAAAAGCACTTAATAGAATTTACCTCTACTCTTTATCAGCTACGAACTCAAAAGTATTCTTGTCCCAGATGCGCAGAAGAAGGAGTAGCAAATTCACACAGATATACAAAAGAACAGTATATAGCTTTGGCAAAGAAAGTTCATGGGGACAAGTACGATTACTCTTTAGTAGACTACGTAGACGCTCATACCAATGTAAAAATAATTTGTAAAGAGCACGGAGTATTCGAACAGGCTTTTACTTATCACGTAAACGAAAGACAAGGCTGTCCTATCTGTGCTTTATCAAAGCAGTCTTCTAAGTGGGAACAGGATTTGTCTCAGTTTATTATGTCTCATGGGTTTAAAATTGAAACTAGCTATCGTAAATGGTGGGGACAGAAAGAAATTGACATTTTTATTCCAGACCTTAAACTAGGATTTGAATTAAACGGAGCTTATTACCATAATACGTCTTCAAAGCTAGGAATGAAGTCACCTAGCTATCATAAAGAAAAATCTGAGCACGCTTTATTGTCTGGAATCCAGCTAATCCATTTGTGGGACACTTCTTCCTACGAAAAGAACTTAGATATAGTAAAAACTAAGTTAGGATTAAATCGAAAAATCTATGCTAGAAAAACTAGTCTTAAAAGGATTTCTCAAAAAGATGCGAATGATTTTTGTGATGAAAATCATTTAAAAGGCTCCGGAGGTTCAGGATTTTCTTATGGACTTTTCTTAAAAAATGAGTTAATTGCAGTCATGTCTTTTAGACCTAAATCTAAGCAAGAAATAGAACTTACTCGATTCGCTTCAAAAAATGGACTTCAAGTAGTAGGTGGTTTTAGTAAATTACTTAAAGCCTTTGAAAAAGAAAACACTAAGTACACTAAAATCATCTCTTTCGCTTACAGAGATATCTGCCCTATCCCTGAGAATTCAGTATACACAAAAACAGGCTTTACTCTTTTACCAGGATGTTCTCCTATGATGTTTTACTACGACAGAAGAACAGAAAAGGCTTTAAACAGACAACAGTTTATGAAATACAAATTAGCGTCTAAGTGGGAAGATTTTGATCCTTCCTTAACAGAAAAAGAGAATTGTGAACGGCATGAACTGTATCAGTGCTTTGATTCAGGGATTTGGAAGTTTGAAAAACTTTTATAAAAATAAAAGGAGACCACTTGGGGTCTCCTTTTTCATTCTTAGCCTAAACTTAGAACAGTGGAATCATCTTGACGTAAGACCAAGTTATAGTACAAGAAAGAGGGTCACCAGAATTGACGTCATAGTCAATTCCTGAGAGTTCTTTAATGTAAGCCTTTTCAAACTTGAATCCTTCATTAGTTGTTACACCATTTGTGTCAACTGTGCGAACTTGGATGTCTGTACGGATGTTTGATGTTCCAGACACTGCGCCAACGTCCTCAGCCATTGCTCCTGAATCCGAATTACATATGTACTGCCACCAAGCCTGTAAAGCCTTGTAAACAGTGTAGTACTTATCAATACGGAACTGAGAAGTAAACTGCTTAGGAGTTTCATCTTTTCCGTTAGGCTTAGGGAACTGCTGAGCTTTCCAAGCAACCATGTACTCACCAACAGCAAATCCTGGAACAGAAATATTAGTTGTGCGGTATTTAAGATTGTCTTTCAAATCTCCAAACAGAGAGAAAGCTCCAACCTCTAATTCTGCGACATTTCCTAAAGCATCGTCGCCTTGTGCATATACGCTATCGATAGACATAAATTGTTCTCCTTATATAAGAATTTCTTTAAAGATAATTAAATAGGCTTCTAATTTTATGTAAGCTGCAAAGTTGCTGCAATTTTCTTGTTAACTAGTATAGTAAAGTTACAGTGGAATTCTGTAGAAGAAAACTGAAGTGGAGGGAATGTAGCGTACATAAGTAAGTCCCCTGCATTATTAAAGAATCCTACTTCTGTAATTTCTATTGAGTTTAATACGAAGAAGTAAGAAGCATACAAGATATCTTGGTCAGAAGGAATCCAAGAAACTGGATAAGAGTATTTATTATCAATAGAAGACTCTTCTGTAAGTTCTTGGGTAAATCTTATCTGAATCTCACCTGTTTCATAATCGATTTCAGAAGCAACAATAGCTGGACTACTATTGAAGTGTCCTTCCCCATCGTCTGTAACAGAATAAGTCTTTTTGGAACTTCCTTCACCTTGAGAAAAAGTAATTTTAAGAGATCCTGGAGTCAGATTAGTTTCATCTTTAGGAACCACATAAGCCCAGAGAGATTTATCTTCTGGGTCAAAGGCTTCTGAAATTGGGAAAGAAGTCTCATATTCAAAGTCTGTATCTAAAGTACACTCTCCTGTTTCATAATTAATTGTACCTTTAAGCCTATTAGACAAAAAGTTACCTTTGCGATCATCCAGTACAGTAACTAAGTCTGCTATTCCTTGCTGCTTAATAGCTAAACAGACATTTCCCTTACGTATAGGAGCTAAAGGAAGAGTAAAGGTAAAATGTGTTTCTTGCCCTGTAAAGTCATCCTTTATCTTAAGCTGTCTGATTTCTTGTCCGAGGTATTCCGCACAAGCTCCTATATAATCTTCATTACTAAAAGTCTCGGAAGAAACTACCCGAAGAGAAGCAATAGGAGAACTAAGGTCAGTAGGAAAAGGAGTGTCTGGGTTCTGAATAGAAGGAAGTTCCTGAGTACCTATTCCGAATCGTGCTTCTGTTATAGCATACTGACTTGAAATAAGTTCAAGTAAGTTTGGATTAGCTACTACATTTAAATTGAGTGAAGGAACAGAATAGTCTTGATCAGGGTACTGCGCATTTGTTAAACCCGATAAGTCTGTCTGTACAGAAAGTTGTGATCCTATATGAGGAACTTCTTTACAGCGTCTTCCCCAGTTAATGTTTTCTGACAAGAAGAGCAAATATTCATCTGTCATTAAGTACTGTTTTGAATTCTTTTCAATAATTCTGTCAATAAAGTATTCAAGCCCGATATGGTTGGAAGAAATTCTTGAGTTACTTGTGTCGAGCTTAAATGCGGGAGAATCATCCAGAATGAGACCGGAATCAAGTGTTACATAGTCTTTTACAATTCCTGAGAAATCATTTTTAGATTTAAAAAGGAACGGTAAATTAGCTGCTGTTGTTTTAGCTGAATCACAAGGATCTTTCATACTTCTCTGAAGTAAATTAGCTGCAGAAGAATAAGTGTAAATAAACATCTGACCGATTCTATCTATTGAAAGAAAGAAAGACTTGTATAAAGTTGGAGTACCTTTGTAAAAGAGCTTAAATCCGATGTTATTTACTTCTTGTCGAAGGAACTCAATATCATCTCTAACTACTGTAGAAAAAGGGACTCCAAAGTTTTCGGATATCTGAATAAGTCTTTCTTTTTCCATAGAAGTTGTATCGTAAAAAGAAGTCTTCTGCTGTCTAGCCTGTTCCCTAAAGAGTTCAATTTCTTCTGAAATTGCTTCAAGGAAGATCTGATATATAGTACCCTTGAGAGAAGGAGGAATTCGTTTTTCTGTTTTAAGCTCTGTACTCATTAAGCTACTCCCATAATGTGTGTAACAACTTTGTCTTTGTAATAAGCAAATAGCTGCTGTCTGTATTTGAGTAACAAGTCACCATCTTCAGAGTCCTGGAGAGCAAAGTCAATTCTAACTTCGTAGTTTGAGAACGGCTGATCCAATCCATAAGTAATAATTACGTCTCCTATGGCTCCGTCTGTATAAGAAATAGTTGCAGAGTTTAAGTCATAACTTCCTTGACTAGGGTCATCTGGGTTAATTTGATCTCCTACTAAAACGCCAGAGCCATTGTCATGACCTAGCTGAGACCACTCTCCATCTGCGGCAGTATCCCTTATATAAAGTTTCACAGTTCCTGGCATTATGTTAGCCAAGTTAATGTTCATAGAAACTAAATATGCAGAAGAGAATTTAAAGAACTCAGAAAACGATAAAGTTGTTCTATGATGGTCTACTCCTTCAGCTGCGTCTATTGTTTTATAATAATCTGAGAAGTAAAGATTCTTTTTGTAAGCTGCTTCTGATAAACTGTATTCAGAAGCCAAAGCATTATGAACATTTCCGATAACCTGTTCAGAAGAGTACTTTGTATTTGAGATGTACACTTCAGATTCAAAAGTAACGTAAACTATCTGAGTGTCTACAAATTGAAGAATATCGGTTGTACCTTTTTTATCGTTCAAGGCTTCACGTATAAGAGACTTAGAGCTTTCAGATAAAGGTAAACCTATTCCAGTTTCTGGGTCGATAGTAATCCCAGTTATATAAATTAAGTTTTCAGACGCTTCTACATAAGTTCCTGGCTTATTGCCTGCGTCTTCATTGATTTCTTTTTCTCCCCAAACTTGAACTTTATCTACTAAATTTGTTTGTTTAATTAGAGTAGCATAGTCAGAAGAAGAAATAGCTCGATTACCTGTCTGAAAGGAAAGTGGAGCAGTTGAGCGAATACTTTCTACACTTTCATAGTCTGAACCGCCTACAAGAGCATCTAAGTTAGTACAGAAAAGCTCTACATCTGATCCACTTTCATCTTTAAGAGCTGTATCAACAGAAGTTATAATTCCTCCGGACAGAACATTTCCATCTTCACCTTTTGTCTGTAAGTATTCAAAAGTTACGATATCTCCGTATTCAAGTTTCTTTCCAAATACTCCATTACCAAAGGTAATTTCTACTCCAGAAAAATCTGATAAAGTTTGTAAAGTGTAGTAAAGGTCTTCATTAGAAGTTGCTAATCGAATTGAATCAACTTCTGTCCAGAGAACTCCATTTACCTTAACAGAATACAAAGAATTTTCAATATCAGGATCTTTTATAGCAATAGAAGCATATCTAAGCTCTGGGTAAGCGGTTGAAGTTATTTCTATAGTTTTCTCTACTTTTTCTCCCTGAATAACAGGAATATCTACGTAGTCTGCGTTTGCAGCTAAATAAGTACTCTCTTTGGAAAGAAAAGTAAGCCCTCCACCAGACATTTGAGTAAACTTGGGAATAGTTATATTGGTTCCCCAAGAACCATCAAAAGTCTTAGAAGTAGAAACTCTTATATATCCTGTTGAACCAACTTTTCTGTGAGGTTTATAGTCATAAAAACTTACTTGCTTCATAATAGAATTATAGCCTTGAGCTGTTTCCCAAACGGCTTCACGAGTCAAGAACTCATCATACATATCAGCATCTGCAAACTCTTCTGCAGCTGCTTCAAGAAAAGCGGAATTAGTAGAAAATAGTAAAAGATTTTCTCCATTGAGCTTAGATAAAACTCGTGCTTTAAGTCTAGCTAAAACTGAGTCATAGTCAAACTTCATTATTGCCATATAAACCTCTACTTATACAAATTATTTAAAGTTACATCCGTATATACAGAAGAACGAAAAGCAGGACAATTTCCTTCTACGTGTATATAGTAGCAGCTGTTATCGTAGTCAGGGGTTACTTCACATCTAGTTACTTGAACAGAAGGCTGAAAATCTGTTCTAAGACCTGTTTTTATAGCTTTCTGAATATCTTGTGCTCTATCTTCCGACATAGGCTTCATCAAAGCTCCGACTACAAATCCTCCCTTAGCGGGACGATAAAGTCGTTCACCTCTAAAGGAGCAGAGCCAGAGCTTAACTGCATTGGAGAGAGCTTGCTGATCTTTTAAAACAGGAATATTTCCCTGTTGATTAGTCATACCTGTGTGATCATAATCTACATAAACTGCCATAAAGAAATAGGTTTATATAAGGTGGTTCTCTACGCAGAATTTTTCGATTTTCATAAGAGAAGATTTAGGAAAAATCTCCTCTTCATCGTCTATCATAAATTTGAATTCTTCATTTTCATCAAAGTCTTCTGGTTGAATTATAATTGACTGAGCACCTTGAGAGTCTTCAAACTGAATTTCCCAGTGATTATTAACTCTCACAAGAGAGTACTGCCCAAATTCAAATTCTTGAGTAAAAACTCTTTCTACTGTGACTTCTTTATCTAAAACATCATTAAATCCTTCCATAAACTGCCTCACTTAAGAATGCCTTGTTCCATAAGGTATTGAACTACCGCCAAAAAGTGTTTTGGAGCGAAAACTATATTATTAGGATTCACCTTAACAGGAGCACCCTTTGCATAATTTCTCCCAAACAAAATTCCTTCTTGTTGCCAAACCCAAGAGCACCTAAACCAGAAATCTCCGTTTATGCCCCGTAAATAGTTAGTTCCTTCTTTAATTTTTCCATTAGGAAGTTTTTTAGGACTTCCAGCTGCAGAAAAATCCCAGCTACCTACGGCTCCTACTCGTCCTTTAAAGGGGACATCAATAGACAGTTTATCCATCTGAATAGTAACTGTGTATTCGTGCTTATATCTTGTCTGGCGTTGTCTCGTTCTTCCCCACTTATCCTTCTTTGTGTAATAAGGGTAATACTGAGGAGTAGAACGAGTTGTGATAATGAATTTAGTTCGAGCTTTTCCAGGGTCTTTACCGTTGTAAACTGATACTTGCTCTACTCTAATAACTTTAACTAAGTCTCTTATCTTATAAGTAAAGCGAGTTTTAGAGTACTGATGAGCATAAGTATTTTGTATCAGTTTACGTAAAGTCCAGTCATTCTGAATCTTTCGAGGCAAAATTATCTCCTACGCAAGTAGCCCAAAACGTTGTCATAGCTACGGACACCGATTTTAGCTCCATCTTGTTTAAAGCCATCCTGCTCAAGAACTACTAGAACTTTTCTTGAAGCCCAGAGAACGATAGCTACATGACCGTACTTGTTTGAGTCTGTTTTTCCGAATACTACAACATCTCCTTCAAGAGGAATGGTTCCTTCTTTGCGAATCTGTTCATAGTACTTCTTTTCTTCCGGAAGTTTTCCGTATAGTTCCCACAAGTCTTTGGCTCCTTCTACTCCACCTGTGTGAGGAAAACCAAAAACGTCTTTGTTGAACTGACGGAAAAGGTCAACGCACTGTGCCCCATAAAATCCGTCTGCGTCAACCTTTTTTCCAAGGTATTGATCGACAAACTGCTTTGTATCCATTTTTATCTCCTTACTTCATAATGAAGTTGTAAACTATATCAAATATAGCTGTAGCTCCTAAAGTTCCTACTCCTGACCAAATAAGTGCCTGATTATTAAGTCGGATTCCTTCTACTATTAAAGGGGAACTAATTCCAGCTCCTAAAGAAGAAACTCCTACAGTTATCCAAAGTTTCTTTACTTTCCTTTTGTAACGCTCATTTTCTTCTTTAAGGATTCCTGCTTCCTGTGTCATCTGACTCACTAACTCGTCCATATTGGTATGACTCTGAACTGAGTTGTTCAAGCTCTGCTGTAGTCTGCTCAATTCGTCTTGCGTACTCTGCAAAGATAGCTCCAATGACAGAATTTGAAGATTCGAGAAGTCTAATTGACTCCGCAGATTGTTTATTAAGCTCTGAGAGTTTTGATACTCCAGATTGAATGCCTTCGATAAATCGTTCAAGCTCAGTTGAGTGAAGTCTAGCTGACTCCAATTCTGCTGAGAGAGTGGAAGACTCCAGTTGATACAGTTGTTCAAGTTCAGAGTATTTAGTGGCTGCGTCCAGTTTATATTTGTAAAATCGATATCCGATGAAGACTGACAAGCCAATTCCTGTAAGGGTAAGAAGAAGAATAGCAACGAAAAGCCAAGTAGGCAGTGTAACTTTAGATTTTTCCACATTAGTAATCCTCCACTTTAAATAGGAGGATAAAGAGAAGTAAGTAAAGGATTCAAGGAAGGCTGTCGGAATTTGTGCAGACCTCGACCTAGAGAACGTTACAAAAATCTTCCGATTTAAGTCCTTAACTGCTTCTGGCGTTAAGTAGTTCTCCAAGACGGGATGCACAGGAATCAAGTATAGGAGCCCTCATCCGTGCAGGAGAAGTCACTGAGCTGCTTTCTCCCGAGTTGCCTTTATCCATTGCTCAGATAGCGGATTCCAGGTGCAATCTTTAATCCCTCGCCTGTCCCCACTTGTACTTAAGAGTCATAAACTACTTTTAAACGATTACAACGCTAAAAGCAGTCTCGTCCCAACGAACTTCCCTACGGAGTTGCATCACGCATTGTCGTCCCGAGCCAGAAGTTCTAACAAGTGTTTGTTCTATGAATCCGAAACCCCTTGTAGAAAGGTTAAGCTGTCTTAAGCCCAAGTGTCTGTCTTCTTATGCGTAAGACTTAAGACTTTTTATAAAGCTCACCTTATATAATTCCTGCGGCTTAAGACAAAGCGGAGGAATTAAGCAGAACGATACTGGTCAAATCCTACAGTGGAATTGTCCGGAATATTTATTTCAGGAGACATATTTTTGCTCTTAAGTACTTCAGTAAGAACTTGAATAGCAGCAATAATTCCCTTATCAGTAAACTCTGCCTGAGGAGTAGGAACAGAAGGCATAGCTCTTTGAGCGTCCGCATCTCCTACAACTGTTGGCATATTTTTAGTAGCATAAACGTTATCATCTGGAGATAGCTGAATAACTTTTCCGTCTTTAGTTACAATGCCATCATTTATCTGCTCATCAGGGCTACTACCTGTAACCCAATTCCAGAAGCTAGTTGCCTTGTCTCCTATCCAGTCTCCTGCAGCGGAAAATCCTTCTTTAGTAGCATCCCAAGCTCCTGATAAAGCTCCTGTGACTGAATCCCATTTTTCTGAAAACCAATTACCGATTTTACCAAACCACTCAGTTACAGAGTTCCAGATTCCTGAAGTAAAATCTGTAATAGTTTTAACAAAGTCTGATTCTTTAAAAGCGTTAAAACCTTCTGAGACCTTGTCTCCTATCTTAGTAAAGGTTTCTTTAATAGAAGTACCTATAGAAGAGATTTTGTCCTTAATAAGTTCAGTAACTGTCATAGTATTACGAGTATTCTCTCTAGCTACTTGCAGAGCTTCTTTTTCTGCTTGAGCCATTGACTTACCCTCTTTAAGACACTTTTTATAGTGTTCACGATAGTCTTTTGTCTGTTTAAGACGATAAGTAAGAGCCTGCTCATACATCTCATTGTACTCTTGAATAGCCTTTAAGTCTGCTTCTTCAGAAGTATAGCCTTGCTGCATAAGTTTGGCTTTTTCTTGAGAGTATTCGTGAGTCTGACGATAATCTTCATCTGTCTTCTTTTTCTGGAAGTAAGTTATAGCATAGTCGTTAAAACCTACAGCTACTCCATTTTCTTTTTGGATTCCGAGGGCTGCGTTTTCTTTGTGTTTTTCTTCAAGATACGCTGCTTCCATAGCTTGCTTCTTATTTTTACCTTGAGAAAGAGCTTCGGCATACGCTGTAGAGTTTTTAAGACGCTCGACATCTTCACCTGTAATTTTGTCCATGTCTTTGAGAAGTTGTGCATCAATAGCTGCTCCTTTTTTGCCATTTAAGGCTTCCATTTTAGTATTAATAGCTCCTGTAAAGAAAGCTCCTGTAGCACGTAAACCATTTAATAAACTTTCTCCAAAAGAGTTCTGAGCTTCATCTAGCATTGTCTGGTATTCATCAAAAAGACCTTCAGATTTAAGAATCATTTCTTGATCTTTGTCAGAAAGGGCTTTAAACTCCTCTGATTGAAGCATAGTTAAGAGACGAGCATTTTCTTTATTTCCTTCTGCAGCAGTTTTTTCAAGGTACTCAATTCCTCTCTGCCACTCAATTGCTGCGTCTCCTTCTAACTCTTCAGAAGCACCACGAATTCCTCCAGCCAGAGTTCCAGTAAACTCTTTCCAACCAGACTCTACTGAAGCCTTGATTTTTTCCCAAACAGAAGAATCTTCTGAGTAAATTGTATCATATAAATTTTTTTGAATCTCAGCCTGATTTTTATCCCAACCGAGTTCAAATGCTTCTTGAGTTCCCTTAGCTACAACAGTTGCAGCAGCAGCTATAGCAGCAGCTATAAGTATAGGAGGGAATACAGCAGAAGCAGTTGCTCCAGCAGCAGCCAAGCCCGTTCCTAAAAGTCCTGCTCCTCCTGCGGCAGCTGCAGCTCCTGCAGACATACCAGCAGCAGCTCCTCCTGCAGCTAGTGCTCCTACTCCAGTCACACCCCCTGCTATTAAAGCTGTCTTACCAGTGGCTCTACCTAATTCAGAGTTAGCATTCTCTTCTGTAAGTCGACTTCTATCACCTAACCAAGCAGTTTCTACAGCTCTACCATAGTTTCCTTGCTCAGCATATTTTTTAGCATCTTCTGTATCTCGTTCCTGTAACTTAAGTCCCCCTGCTAGCATAGCGATCGGAACAGCAGCTACTGCAGCTACACCCGCAGCAGAAGCAAGAGTTGGAGCCAACTTAGTTAAAGTCTTTTTAAGTTTTCCACCCATTAAGTTGTCTAAGAATCCATCATCGTCATCTACGTCAATGTCATCGATTCCTTCACCTAACTTACGAATTTCTTTTCCAAGGAAAACAGCTGCGGCTCCTATAACACCGCCTTTACGTAAAAGATCAGTTTCTGCAGGATTTGTGTCAGCTAAGATTCCTTCATCCTCAGAAAAGGATTCATTTTCAGAGCTTTGCAAAGCACGGAAAAAATCTGTACTGAAAGAGTCTTTGGCAACTACAGGATTTTCGTTTTCATAGGAGAACAAATTTCTAGATTCTGGAGAAATCTGAGGATTGGCAACTACAGGATTTTCGTTTTCATAGGAGAATTCTTCATCTCTACTCTCTGTTACTCCTGGTAAAGCAAGAGTTTGTGTAGCTGTCTCTGTTAAGAGGTCTGAAATCTGATCGACGGAGCTGATTAAAGGCTGTTGAGCACTTGACAAAGCACTTTCTAATTCTTCATCTCTTTGCTTATCCTTTAAGTCTTCATCTTTGTCCTCTTTAGTTGTCCATTTATCAAAAACATCTTGAGCAAGGTCTTTAGTAGTCTTACCTGTGGCAAATTTTGAGATAGGGTCAGCAATAACGCGAAGAGGTCCAAGTAAAGAAGCAGCCATTGAGCCAAATGCGTCTTTTCTCTCTTCTTTACCGTTTTCAAGAGCTTCCTTCCAAGTTCCTTTAACACTTTCTGCAATGTGGTCTAAAACTGCATTTCGTTTTTTCTTGTCTTTTTCGTTTTCTTGTCTAAGCTGCTCATCAAGGTCGTAAGATTTTTGAAAAGTTTCAAGCTGCTTTCTAAGAAGAACTCTATCCTGTCCAGAAAGAGTTTCATCCTCTTCAATCCATCCTTCAAGAGTTCTATGCAAGTTTCCAAAAGAGTCAAACAAGGCTTTAGTATCTTTTTCATAAGTATCTTGTCTCTTAGACAAGTAGGCAATAATTTCTTCGTCGCTGGCTCCTTTCTGCTTAAGAAGTTTTGCGTCCATGCTACGCTGAGCCTGTTCTTCATCGAATCTTTTGTAAAGTTTCTGTTGCTGTTTGATTAAGTCTGTAATTTCTTCTTGAAGGTCTGCATTGTGAGTTCCTAACTGTTTAGCAATATTGAGGAACTGAGTTAAAGCCTTTTCTGAAGCTCCATAAGTGAGATCTTGTTTTTGCTGTTCTGATTTAAAGGTTAAGCCCTCAGGCATACCATCTGCATAATTACTTGCCATAAACAAATAGGCTTTTTAGACAAGTCTTGGAAAGATTTTAATAAATGTAGAAATGAGTTTTTCCGGAGGTAAGCTCTTTGGCTAAGAGTTTTTCATTGGATAAAAAGAATTCTTTTATTTGAGGAGGATAAGGAGTAGCAGCTAAGTCCTCTTGAAAAGACTCCCAAGGGTACCCTGTCAAGTTTACCTTGCCTGTTTTTGTTTCAAAAGAGAAAACTACTCCTGTAGAAATTTTTCCAGACAACCAGCCATAACTAAATTCACAGCCCTGAGCATCTACCTTTTTATGAGCAGATACCCAAACGCTGCAAACAGGTTCTTTAGTCTGGATTGTATCCTGTAAGTTCATCATCTACAACGATTTTTACCTTAGGATAAATTTCTGGAATTTCATACTCATAAGTAATCATCGCTTTCTTAAGGTCATCCAGCTTGTCATTCCAGATAGAGTATAAAGGCTCAGAAATACTTTCCGGCATATTGTCTCCGAAAAGTTTTTCAAGAGGCATGGCAATTTTAGCATTAAAGTCTTTATCGAAAGCTCTTACAAGATTTTCAATCTTTGCAAAGTTTTTGTCGAAGTCCTGGAGTTTTTAATATCGGAAGACTTTTTGCAAATGTAAGCGTAGTCTCCGTCAACAAACAAATCTTTTCCATCATGGGCTTGAGCGTAGTCATAAGTACAAAAGAATTGTACTCCTTCCTGCTTGTAAGCGTTTATATTCCACTTCTTAAAAGCAGGTCTCTTAGCAGCTTCTGCGATAGGAATAATTCCTTCAGGAATTGCTTTGTTTGCTTCATTGGATTCTCTGATAACCTTTTTAGATTCCTTAAGTAAAATCATTGTAAACCTTCCTTATCTTCTTCCTTTTTAGCAGCGAAAAAAGCAGCTTTGTCAATCGCACTACCGACAATTTTCGGAATACCGTTTACGATAGTCTGATAAGCAAGTTGCTCAACTGCCAAAGAAAGAAAAATTATATTAAAAATAGCTGTAGCCAAAGTTGGTACCAACGTAGAATTAAACAAAGCACAAGGTACTAAAATGCAGAGAGCAAGAAAAGCGTTTCTCTTTCTTTTAGAGCCTTTGTCAGACAAAAAGTTTTTCAACCACTGAAGTATGCCGATAGTTTCAGTAGAAACAATCATAACTGAGGTCAGTAAAACTTTTACAGTGTCTAAAATTTCTGGATTCATTTTGACCCTCCGAAATCTTCCTTCTGAGGCATTTTGTTTTTTCCTAAGTAAAGTTTCATCGATTTAGAAATCGAGTCCTCTGTAGGAGCAGGAGTGCCTGCATTCAAGGCAAAGACACCACCTATGCAAGCAGGAGGAGTTCCCAAGGAAGGACTTATTTGAGCATCTTCTCTTTGTTTCTTTTCAAAGAAGTTTCCATACTCTGCATAGCACTTAATAGCTAAAAATCCTTTAGAGGAAGTGATACTTGGATAAAATCCCAACTTTTTAAAGTCATCTAAAACTTTTGTCAGAAGCCTTAAAAAATCTCTATAGTCCATTTCTCCAGCTGTAGGGTTAAGAGGAATTTCAATTATAGCGAATCTTTTATCTTTATCATAGATTTTGTACTTAGAAAAAATAGAACCCTTTAAAACAGTATTAACTGCTTTTTTAAAGTAGTCCTTAGAAAAAGATTCCTGTACTGTGCGAGTAAGTAGAACCATTTAAACCTCCAGAGTTGGCCAAGTAACTTCGAATGGGAATCCTTTTTGAGCAGGAATATCTCTCAGAGCTTTTACGTAGGCAGAAATCTTTTTGAATTTTGCTTCTGTATCAGCTGTAGTTTCTCCGGCAGCTTTTTGTTCAAGGTATCTGTCTACACGCCACTGAACTTCATTCATAAGGTAATCTCTTTTAGCTCTTACAGTTATAGCTTCTTCCTGAGAAAGTTCTTCTTCTGTTTTGCCAAAAGTAAACTTTCCGTCTACTATTCGGATAGGCTGCTTTGCATAAAATTCTTCTTCAGGCATTTCTAAGTCTGGAGTAGCAGGAAGTTTTTCTACTTCAACTGCAAACTTTTTATCTGTATGAAATACTACTTGTCCGTCTTTATTCCATATGTAAACCATCTTATTCTCCTTAACTAGATTTAATTAAATAGGCTCCTAAGACCTTAGACATTGCTTGTTTCTCTTTCCAGGAGTTAAAATATTTTAAATGACCTTTCCAACTCTGAATTACAGGAAGCAAAATTTCTTCGGAATACTTCATTTTCAGCATCTTAACGAATTTGTGTTTAAATCTTAAGAATGTTTTCCTGTCAGGAAAAACTTTAATTTATCGTAACTGCTGTGTTATAAAACTCAAGACTAGATAAACTTCTTTTTCTTACTGGTACGCTCATACTTTTTGTTCAACCTGTGTTACAAGGGCTGCAGGTATGCAGCCCAGATTAAAGATTTTAGATACTAGATACAGAAAACCGGAGCAACACCGATAAAGCCATGAAAAGCACGGCTGTAGTCCACGACACCATCGTAGTCCACGCGAGCAAAGCAGCTCGAATCAGCAAACAACGGAGAAGCTGTCCAGTAATAGTGAAGTACTCCATTAAAGTTCTTCATAAGTCCCTTAGGATTAATTGCATAGTAAGGGAACTGACCTAATTCGTAGGAAACAGTATCTGTCGCTACTGTAGAAGAACCTTTGTGTCCGATTAACTGATTTTCTGTAGGCAAAAATACTTTGTACCCTGTAGAATTTGACCAAGTAGTAGCTGCTGTTTGGAAGTACTGCTTAATAGACAAACAATTAATTCCCATAGCTGCTTCAAGTCCTGCTCCGAAAGTGGTACTCAAGTAATCTGCTATAGGCATAGCGGGATATCCACCTACGTTAGAGTTTGCAGAGTTGATCTCCTTTTTGAAAGGACAGTGCTTAAACTGCATTACTACATGATGAGTAGTATTGTAGTAATTTTTAAAGTAATCAAATGCAATTATCTGAACACGGAGATTTTCGTAAGAAGCATTATGAGTCAAAGTCTGACTGTCAAAAGTAATGGAAGGGATATCGATATAGTCCCCTAATCCCAAATTTGTAAAATCTCCTACAGAAGACTTAGCCTGCAACTTAGAAAAAGCATCAGCAGCACTAGTAGCCCCTAAAACATCTACTAAGTTACGTTCTGTTAAAATTCCGTTAGTAAAGTTTTCACCGAGTACAGCTGCATAAGCTGCGTATGTTTTAACGTTTTGAATTTCTTGAGCAATCTTGCTAGAAGACCAAGTAGTATCTGCTCTAGTTAAAGAGTCCCGAATAAGTCCTTTATTAGAACCTGCTACACGAGTAGCTCCATGGTATATACTCATCTGATTTTCTCCTTAATTAAGAATTAATACTTAAATAGGGAGCAAAAAGAAATTTTTATCTGTTGTCTCTAAGGGAAAGTTCAATCAGCTTTGCATAAGTTTCTTCACCAACAATTCGTTTCCACCAGTTTTCATGTTCTTCTTTAGAAATAACTTTTCCGTTTAGTGGAGAGCGATAGGTATCAAGAGAATTATGAGAAAAACGATTCAGGCAAATAATATTTTCTGGTAGGTAACGCATCCAAGGATAAGCATTTTTCCCGAACACATGAGCAGCGTCTATTGTAGAACCTTGACCACCCTGATTAGATTGCCATTCTTGGTATTCAATGTCAGACAAAAGCCAAACAAGTCGACATTTATTTCCATCACGATTACGAACGAACTCTGATAGTTCAGAATCCCGAGACCTTGGCTCACTTTGTTTTGCTTTGATTTTTTCTTTCTGAACTTCTAGTTTGTGTAAATACTGTTCATAAGCTCTTTGCAGCTGTCGGTCGTTCAGAGGTTTTGTAGGTCTCCGAATAGAAGTGCCCATGTCAAGTATTCCCGTTTTTCTATAGAAAGAAATAAATTCTTCGTATGTTTTAGTCATTAAAACTTTCTCCTATCAAAAGCAGCTTGAGTGCCAATTATAAAGAATTCTGGTAAAAGCTGCCCTGAGTCAAGAGCAACAAAATCACCTTTTATAAGGACTGTGTAGTTTTTCTTTTCTTCAAAATATATCTTTGCATCGTTTACGTCTTGAGGACGTTTAGAGAACATACGATCAAGTTTTACTAAATGCTTTATAGGCTTTTCAAGTTCTTCAAACTCGAGGATCAGTTTGTCTACGTCTATTGAAAGAACTTTCCCTTTCAGCGTAAATTTACTTTTAGCCATTCAGCCAATCCTCCAGCAGCTTTCTTACAGCTCCATCAAATTCATCATAGTTAAACTGACGAATAACAGTAAGTTGTTCAACAAAAGTTTCATTTTGCATAAGCTGTTCGATTTTCGATTTGTCATAGTCAGAGTAAAGCTGCTCTAAAAACTCAGTCAGTTCTTCTTCCGAAATAGAAACTACTATAGGACGGAACTTTTCAGGGAAATAAGGCAAAGAACGCATAGTATTGTAGTCAATCCACTCCATTGCTTGAGTTTCATAATCATAGTCAGGGTCTTCCGGAGTAGTCGCATTTTTACGATAGCTTGCAGCCAAGGACTCTACAAGTTTATTAAAATCGTATACAATTTGTCTATGGTTTAAGACTCTTTCAATAGCGGGACCGAAATCTTCCCAAGGAGTAAGTACAACGCACTCAGGTTCGATATTTTCTTTTTGCCTGAATTCTTTTTCAGTTTTATAAAATTGCATAAAAAGACCTCCAGTTTTTATAATTCCGGAGATTTAAATAGAAGGGAGAGTTTTACTTGCTCTTAAAAGCACCTATAACTTTTACATTATTCCCTTAGCGTTGAACTTGTCCCAATTCATCTGCCCATTTTTCCCAAGGCTGCTTGTAATACCAGCAGCCGTGTTTATGATATTTATGAACAACTCTGTCTACTAAATTTCCGCAGGCAGAAAGAATTCCTATAGTAAGTAAATATAACCAACCAAGTTTTAAAGACTGCTTTTGATGTCCGTGTTCATGGTTATAAGTTCTAAAAACGGAGTCATAGTATCTTATTTTCCAGTATTTACTATAGTCTAAAATAATATAGCTTCCTAAAGAAACTCCGCATCCAAAGACATTATTTGTAAAATAAATTCTTCCTGTAGTTCCATCATTAAACGTAAATGAAAGAGTTTGCTTTCTAAAACGAGTTAAGCAGAACCCTATCAGATTTTGAGGAAACTGCCAAAGCCATAGGAAAAACTTTTTCATCTTTATTTAAGCTCCTGTTTTAACTTAGAATGAAGCTCGTTTAATTCTTTTATGTAATTTTTATTTCGCTTGATCCTTTCTTTTGTTATTGCTTTGTAATGAATAGAAAACCGGAAATGAGGTAAGTATTTTTCATAAGTTGCAAGTTTTCTTTCACAACTATGAGAAACACTTAGACAGAGTTCAGACAACCAGTAAGCAAGTATGTACTCGCAAATTTGCTTGCTCTCTTTCCATTCAGGAACCGAGCTTTCTTCACATTCATAGTCTAAGTAAGCCTGTCGAATAGAAGAATAGCTTGACTCCATTCTACGTAAAAGCCCTTGACGAAATGAAGAATAGTGTTCTGGTAAAAGTCTTTTAGTAAAGTGATTAGAATTTACACTTTCTACAAGAGGTGAAAGAATTGCATCTGCTAAGGCTTTTCTGGTCATAGCACATTTGATAGAAGTGCTAATTGAGTTCCTTGCTAATTGAGCTACAACTTCTTGAGTCATATGCATCAACTCTTCTCGTCTATCGTCGTCTATATCTTGTATTTCATGACGGCAAAATTCGTTAAAACTTTCAGACTTCTGGAAAAACCAGAAAGCGAGAAAAACGATTGCTAATACTATAATCTCTGACAGGTTGAATCCCTGAAGAGATTGTAAAAGTTTAGTAACTTGTTCCATAGTATATCCTTCCACCCTTAAATAGTTTTATTCCATAGAGGAAACAACTTCCCTTACTTTTTGCTTAAACAAATCTGAGTCAAACAAATTTGTATCGATCTTATCGGTGTCTTCTACATGAAGTACAAACCAGT
>Ga0326514_10000307_pt1 | contig 33331 bp, 7 predicted proteins | sample 3_2548_0518_D_FD_203653 | JGI IMG/M metagenome (GOLD analysis project Ga0326514, IMG submission 203653) | Bovine rumen microbial communities from UC Davis, California, United States - 3_2548_0518 | ecosystem: Host-associated > Mammals > Digestive system > Stomach > Rumen | place: USA: California... | reverse complement strand
TAGGCAGACCCTCAAATGTAATCTCACAAGGGGCAACGACCTTAATCATGTACATTTTGGCCACATCCCATGTCAACGACCCTACCCAACGGTTGTTGTTGGGGTTGTAGCTGGTGTTCTGCGTCTGCGACTTGATGGAGATGGCCGTGCCGGGCAGAGTCTCCAACAAAGCCGATTTCAGGTCATCCAAAGTGATATTTAAATAGGTGCTCCACCAATTCCAACCTGCGGATAATGCAATGGACTGTTGATATGAGTCCAATACTTGATAATAGAAAGTGGTCTTGGGCAGGAAGTTGCGCTGGTTACAATCCACATCTTCAAGGCTATTAAAACTTTTGCCTTGTACCGAAGCACCATCCACTGTTTCTCCATACCAATGAGATGATACATATGAACCAGTGGCAGGTTCATAGAAACCAATGAGCAGGTTTCCTCCACCATATTGGTATGGTACAGCGAAAACAACATCCATCATGCCATCACTGATGTTGAGGCTTCCTTCGTAAACGACGGTTGCACCCTCAAAACCAGAGTAACTGTTGATGCTGGTATCATCCACTTCCTTCATAAAGACTTGGAATCTGGCATTGCCCCATGACACGTTGGTTTGAGACGCATAGAATTTCATGCGGTTGATGGAGAAGCCTGCCATTTGAGTAAGTTCCGAAGCAGGCATGATGAATTCGGATTTCAGATAGGCATCGGTATATAAGCCATAGACAGGCACATAACTATTTGTGGTTGTACCTTCGTGTACGGTCAGTTCGTACGGGATCATACCGAGCCTGATTTGGTTCTTCACCGAATGCAATGTGCCGCCGTATCCCGAAGGATTGTATGGATCGTAGTTGGTGCCATCGCTATAGACACGGATGGCTTGATTACCATTTGCATCAAACACACGACAGGCCATGTGAGGCGAGCCTGTCCAATTGCCGGAATTGTCATCCACGATGATGGCAAGATTGGAAACACCATTGTAAGCATAAGGCGTATCAAACTGGAGGGTCGTCCAAGCATTGGCAATCATGGAAACCGTACCGCTGAATACCCTGTCAGTTTCCGTCACGGCAATCCAGTCCGTATTGCTGTCGAAGGTGTTCTTGTCAGTATGCACCATATAGACATCGTAACTGCGTGTCTTTCCCGTTCCGCCGTTGTAGAAGGCAATATTTGTGATGAAGCCGTCAGTGCCTATCTCGTCAGCCGTGTAAATCTGCTGGGTCAATGAGAAATTAAAGAAGGAGTAACTGGGCAGATACTGATTTGTTGCTTCTCCACCGTCACCAACCATAATCACAAAATTCGCCACCAAATCCCTATCGCGCGCAACAGTAAAACTATAAATAGCCTCTGTGGAAACCACCACGCCGTTCTCCGTCCAGTTCACAAAGGTATAGCCTGCATTGGCCGTAGCCGTTAGAGTGCAGGTTTGACCGTAGTCAAAGGTTCCTCCCCCAGCAACCGTCCCGCCATCGGCAGGTTCGGCCGTAGCTGTAATGTTGCTACTTGACTCAGGTGCAAAGATATTGATATAGTCCATATAATGCTGATGGCCTGTCCACCAGCCGTAAGGGCGAAATATCGTAGTGTAATAGTTGACTGACAAAGTGGTGAGTTCCGGAACCTCCACCGTGGCCACATAGTCATCGTTGAGGTAATAGGTCACTATGCCCGCCGTTAGGTCAACGATGGTCATCTCCGTTAGCCATGTGTCGAAGATAGCATCGCATAAGCGGATTCCATGGGCTTGGTCGCCCATACCCGCTTCAAAATAGATGCCATAATTGTCCAAATAATTGTCATAAGTATAAATAAAGGTGAGGTAATACTCACTAAGTTGAGTATTGGAAATTGTGGATTCCCAAGCACCACTATGGGGGAAATTATGCACTTCGGTATCGCCATTGAACTCGATTGCAAAGGCACCATAGTAGTAGTCGTAGTTTCTGTGCACCTTGAACCTACGTTCAACGACAATTTTATTGTCAATTCCCACACTCATGGGCTTCGACAGCAAACTGACGTTTTGATCTGTAATGTTTTGCTCCATTTTGAGCAGACCATCTTCCTCGTAAACATTATTGCCAGTGGCAAGCCACAGCTCTGGAGCAATGACATCATCGTTGAAATCATCGCTCAACGAAGCCAGCAGAAACATATTCTCAACATTGATATTTACATAATCTATATAGTGTTGATGGCCAGTCCACCAACCATAGGGACCGTATTCAACATTGTAGTGATTCACCGTCTGTTCCGCAAGTCCTGAAATCATCACTGTAGCCACAAACGTGTCCATATAGTAGGACAGTGTTCCTGCCACGAAGTCCACTTCCACACGCTCAATTAGCCATGTATCAAAATCTATGTCACAGAGCCTAATTTCTGATTCCACCCCATCCAATTTGATAATGAGATAGACTCCGGTTTTGGGGTCACTATGATAGGCATTATCATAATATAATGTATAGACATATTCTATTTGGATAATCGAATTCGGATCGTCATTGAGCTGGATGGTATTACGTCCATTATAGTAATCGTGCGAACGGTGTACCATAAATCTTCGGCCCAAATTCACTTTCCCATCTTCGGGGATGTATAGATCGATGGAACGAAGATGCACGTCCTGGTCGGTAACGTTTTGCTGGAGCTTTAGGAGACCATCCTCCTCCAGAACAGTGTTGCCTGTGTAAGTCCACAGTTCAGGGTCGATCACGCCATCGTTGAAGTCATCGCTCAATGAAATGGGGTAAGAAGCACTTTGCTCAAAGATCGCTACCAAACTCCTATCCCCCATAACCGTAAAGCTGTAAGTGGCCTCCGTTGAAACCACCTCGCCATTCTCTGTCCAATTCGTGAAGGCGTAGCCTTCATTGGTCGAGGCCGTTAGTGTACATGTACTACCGTAGTTATAGCTGCCGCCACCACTCACCGTACCACCCGCCAAAGGATTGGCAGAGACAGAGATGGTGTAGCTATTCAAGCTAAAGACTGCCACATAACTGGCATTCTCCGTAACCGCGAAACTATAGCTTGGGTTGGTCGACACTTGGTTGCCGTTCTTCGTCCAGCGCACAAAGCTGTAGCCCGTGGCAGGCGTGGCGGTCAAGGTACATGTGCTGCCATAGTTGTAGCTGCCTGCACCACTCACACTTCCACCCGCGCTCGGGCTTGATGAAGCTGAGATGGTGTAGCTGTTCAAACTGAATACGGCAACGTATGATGCGTTCCCTGTCACCGTGAAGCTGTAGCTCGGGTTGGTCGATACCTGGCTGCCGTTCTTCGTCCAGCGGACAAAACTATAGCCAGTGGCAGGTGTAGCAGTCAAGGTACATGTGCTGCCATAGTTGTAGCTGCCAGCACCACTCACACTGCCTCCCGCGCTCGGGCTAGTTGAAGCTGAGATAGTGTAGCTGTTCTGGCTGAAATTCGCCACGAAGGTGCTGTTGCCAGTTACCGTGAAGCTATAGCTGGTGTTGGTCGAGACGACCGTCCCGTTCTCTGTCCAGTTCGTGAAGGAATAACCTGTGTTGGCTGCGGCAGTCAAGGTGCAAGTATTTCCATAGTTGTAGCTGCCCGTGCCACTCACACTACCACCTGCTGTCGGGCTGGCCGAGGCTGAGATGGCATAGCTATTCAGGCTGAAGACTGCCACATAACTAGCGTTCTCCGTCACCGTGAAGCTGTAGCTCGCGTTAGTGGACACCTGAGAACCGTTTTTTGTCCATCGAACGAAGTTGTAACCCGTGTTGGGCAAAGCTGTTATGGTGCAGGTGCTTCCACTTTGATAGGTTCCTGCACCACCCACCGTGCCGCCCGACGAAGGATTGGCTGATACGTCGATGACATAGTTTACAACAGGGTTCTCCCTCTTGGCTGCTATCGTATAAGAACCTGCTGCATTACCATACCCTTTGATTTTTAGATAAAAATATGCTGTGCTACCTGTATTTGTGTATTCAATGGAAGATAAATAATTAGGGCAACCATCGTCATTATATGCAACCTGTTCGCAAGACTCATCATAAAGATACAACTGAGTGTCGAAATCAGCAGTTCCGTTATCGCATCCCGTCTGGAATGTATATGTGTATGACGACGACAAGGTAATCCTATAGATACTACAACCTCCCGAAACTATGCTTGAACTTTTGTAAGTCCAGTTTCCAACCCCTGCATTATTTACAGGCCATATTTCATCATATTCAGGACAATTACTACAACTCTCTCTCTTGGCTGCTATCGTAAAAGATCCTCCTTCCCCATCATACCCATCGATTTTTAGATAATAATATTCGGTGCTTCCTGTTGTATTTTTGTATTTTAGAGAAGACAAATGATTAGAGCAACCATCGTCATTATATGCAACCTCATTGCAATCCGAATCATAAAGATACAACTGGGTGTCGAAATTAGCAGTTCCGTTATCGCATCCCGTCTGGAATGTATAAGTGTATGACGGCATCAAAGGAACCCTGTATATGCGACAACCATCCGAACCTATGCTTGAACTTTTGGTTGTCCATTCACCTACCTCAACATTATTTACATTCCATGATTCATCGTAATCAGGGCAACTACTACATGTTGAGGGGCTCTCCCCTCCTTCCCTCTTTCCGGCAATCGTAAAAGATCCTCCTGCACCATTATAACCATCGATTTTAAGATAATAAAAGCCAGCGTTACCCGTATTAGTGTATTCAAGAAAAGATGAAGTACCAGTACAACCATCGTCATCACTTGCCACCTGGTTGCAAGATGGATTATAAAGATACAACCGAGTGTCGAAAGAAGCACTTCCAGGATTACAAGTCTGGAATGTGTATGTATAAGATGGCAACAAAGCAACCCTGTATATGCGGCAACCATCCGAGTCTATGCTCGAGCTTCTGGTTTGCCATTCACCATCACTAAGTATGTTCCATGTTTCATCGTAATCCGGGCAACTTTTACAGGAAGTACCTCCACCACCTCCGCCTTCTACAATCTGAAACTCCAAGGGGTTGGAATATCCTCCATCACCGACATTATAGGGGCGGTCATAATCACTAGCATTGTAATTTTTCACCTTGACATAAAATTTAGTGGTACCAAGAGGTGATATAACCCCTTGATTGGAAAAGGTAAAAGATTGCGAATCGCCCGAGTCAAGAGTTGTATAATCGCTTTTAATAGACATTAGATCCCCGTCTGATTGTTCTATATATAAATGTACATACCCCTCCCAGGTTTCATTGCCACCATTATATACACTATAATCCACCCTCAAAGGTTGGCCTTGTGTTACATTAGTTACAGTATCACCATTTTGACTCAAAGTTATTGCACTACCTAAACGCAGTCTGATATCCCTCATATAGTAATATCTTTGAATGGTGTAGTTTCTATAGATTGTTTGATTATAACATGTTTCATGCCATTGAAAATAACTCAAGTCATGACTATTCCTTGTGGTTTTATTATAATTACCTGTTGTTGATTCAAAAACATGAATGTCCCCATTACTGGGATTGTGGTATGCATACATCATAACATGTCTATAATTGCAATTATTATTGTCAGACCAGTTTAGTGCATCTCCTGTTTGAAACAGACTTGTGTTGGAATAAGTACTAGCATTAATTGTTGCAATATAGCTACTAATGTCAGGGATTGCTCCAGTCCACACATGACTCCCATGTTCCCAACATCTAGTAACAAATCCACTACAGTCAACACCGATAACATAGGCATCAGACGCTCCTGCTACATATGCATTTCCTCCACATGTTGATGATGTGGTAACAATGTTTCCTGTGTACCTACCCAAAGAAGCAAGGTTAACAAACGACCTTTGATCTGTAAATCCACCCCAGCTATAGGGGACACCAATTTCTGTATAGTATGTATTTGTAATAGGTGTTGTAATATAATATCCCGATTGGTTAAGATTTGTGCATTGTTCAGACACATTAGCCGGAATAGGCGTCCATTCTAAATCACAGTATTCTTCAGCATTTTCCCAAGCCTGAGTGAGCGTTCTCCAATTACCTCCGGAGGTAGCCATATCGTTTATGTCTTGAGGAATAATGTTAGGCTCTGCTAAACTATGAGGGATATCAATTTCCGTCATATCGTAGGAATCGGGACTGACCACCATGTTTGAGTGCTTGTCAATCTTGTAGAAAGTAATGCCTTCCTCTCCAGAAAAAGCATAATACCAATTATTATTGAGTTGAAAGAATGGTTTAGAAATCCATGAAATAAAATTTATAGGGACTTCCACCTTGCTTATTAATTCTCCGTTTAAATCCATAACCACCAAATAACTTTTTGCAAAATTAATTGGATGGTCAACACCTGTCTGTATGTTCAATGCAATTTGATTGGAATCTATACTTATCGGATGGATACACGCTATTTTTCCCTCTAAACCCAAAGCATCAACGGAAAGGCCAATTGTTCTATTGACTCTCATGGGCGTTTGGTAAACTATGTTGCATCCTCTACCGTTATTATAGTTAGGACGAAGTTTGTAACCACTCGCATAATGATAATAGGATGTATCGATTTCCTGTAGGTCGTTAGGTGTAATATGGTAAGTATTTAAGTTGCATTCGTGTATTATAGGTTGTCCATCAATAATATACAAATCTGAGATAAGGAAGAAATCCAGGCCTGGTTTTTTAAAATCCATTCTGTTTAAAATGTTTCCATTCATGTCAACAGACAGATATGTCCTGTCTCCCACGGCATGGAATACACCATCGCTGTAGTCAAAAGCTCTGGCCGATATGGGTAGTTGAATTTTACGCAGTATCTGATTCTGCTCAAACGAATACACCAGGATCATATCTGATGCACCCGTGAGTACCGCCACAGTTGCTGTGTCTATCATTCTGAATGAAGTGATGGCATAATAGCGCTCCATCACCTCTTCTTGTGTTATAAAATCATCACTGTAGGGAATGATGCCTACAGTCTTCGCTTTAACTGTATCCCTTATTGGGGCTGATTCAAGTGTGTAGGTGTTAGTTTGCGCCATGGCATTCGTCATCCCTGCCGTACCCAAAAGCATGATGAGCAAAACGGAATGTAAGACTTTTTTAATTTGTAATAATTTGATTATCATAATATTAAACTTTAGATTAATTTACATTTTTATATTTATTATTTCTCACTTTTTTGTCATAAAACAAGTATTAAACTGCAAGTCAGTTTTTGAGGCTTAAACTATATCATATTTCAACTTCTCAATAGAGTCATACGTTCTTTTTCATCGGTTTGTTACATTTCTGTTTCGTTTTGATGGGGCAAATATAGTAAAAAACAAAGCAACATGGCAAGTTCTATTGAATTATTGTAAAAATGATTTCCCAATCCAAAACCAAAAAAACGACCGCCCTCAAAACGAGAGCGGTCGTTTTTCATTTCATTGTAAGTCATTTTAGCCTATTTCGCGCTCGTCGGGAAAGTGAAAACCCTTCCTTCCGATGAGTTCGAGATATAGATATATCCTTTACCCGGCTCAAGCGCGTTCAATTGGCCTTGCCACCTGATGCCATTATACAAGGCGTTATTGGTCTGCGACTTTATCTTGTCGCCATTGATAGCAAAGCCCGCAAAGGCATTTGAAAGGGTCATACTCGAATTGAGCGGGAACCCAATCCAATTGGCACCATTGAGGATAGAAACGGGATGCTCTGAAGGATTAATAGGCAGACCCTCAAACGTAATCTCACAAGGAGCAACGACCTTAATCATGTACATCTTGGCCACATCCCACGCCAACGAGCCAACCCAACGGTTGTTGATGGGGTTGTAGCTGGTGTTCTGCGTCTGCGACTTGATGGAGATGGTCGTGCCAGGCAGAGCCTCCAACAAAGCCGATTTCAGGTCATCCAAAGTAATGTCAACATTAAATGAACACCAATTCCAGCCTGAGGACAAGGCTATAGTTTGTGATTGGATCGTGACTTCGGTGGTACTAAACGTGACAGCCTCGCTCCATTCAGTTTCGGTGTCGCCGCAAACGCCCTGAACCCTCACACAATAGTTGGAGGTGGGATTCAAGCCTGTGATGGTGTACGGGGCAGCATCAACGGTGATAGGATCGTTCCAGTTGCTTTCACCTGCAATCATCATAACATTGTCGATGGCGAAATAGTCGCCAGAAGGATTCACAGAGCCGTCCTTCGTGTAGGACCATGTGAAGGTGTGCTCGCCGGCAGAAACCTCGAAGACGTAATGGTTCCAGCCAGAAACATTGGAACCATAATAGAGTTCTCTCGTGCCGTCGATATAGAAATCGCAGTGGTCCCAATAGGTTGTCACACCCTCTCCCCTACATTCAGCATCAAATTCGATTGTACCGTCAACAGGGAAGTTCAATACGATTGAGATTTCGGACGATGAATTGTTCACGCCTGCATTGCCGCTTTGGAAATGGCCGTCAACGATTGTCCAAGAAAGCTCGGAATTGTTGTTCCAATCAGTGGAAAAACCATTGTCGAAGTCGTCTTCGAAAACGATGGGGGAACTACCTATTTGCACACGATAACTGTCGCTGTAGCCTGTCCAAGACAAAGTTGCGGTGCTATGCGTGATGTTGCCCACTTCCAAGTTTTGTGGTGCGGGGCAGGCTTCAAGGGTAGTGATGACGATGGGAGCGCTAAACAGGTTCTCGTCGCAAGCGGGACGCACCATAATCGTATATTGCGTTTCAGGTTCAAGTCCTTCCAACAGGAAATCTTCGTTGCTGTCGGCAAGCACGAAATTGCCACCATAAACCACAAACCATTGCTCGGAATCACCGTTTTCGTTCCAGCTCAACCTGACAAAGTCTGGGCCTATTTCAGTGGCTGTGAGGCGCGAGGGGGTCATGCAGCCGCTGAAGGATTCCTTCGTGAGGTAAATCTGGTTTTTCACATCCATAACAGTTCCGCTGTAGCTCGTAGGTGCAAATGGGTCATAATTTATGCCATCACTGTAAATGCGTATGGCCTGACTCGGTGCATCAAACACGCGGCAAGACATGCCACTAATCCAACTGCCAGTATTGTCGTCAACGACAAGCACGACGTTGGATTCGCCGTCAAAAGCAAACGGGGTGTCGAAAGTGAAGAATGTCCATTCGCCCGGTACCAAGGTCACCTCCCCGCTGAACACTTTATCGCTCAAAGTCACAACCTCCCAGTCTAAGCTGCCTGAGAAGCTGCTCTTTTCCGTCGGCTTCATATAAAGATCGTAGATACGAGTCATCTCGGTGCCTCCGTTGTAGAAAGCAATGCTCTTAATCATGCCTGGCGAACCAAGTTCTTCGGCAGTATAGATTTGTTGCGACAGCGTGTAGTTGTACAAACTGTAGCTCGGCAAGTATACGTTTATCGCATCGCCTCCGTCACCAACCAAGAAGCCTTCGACAAAGTTGGCCACAAGATCCACATCATTGACGACCGTGAAGGAGTAGGAAGCTGATGTGGAAACCACTTGGCCATTTTGGGTCCAATTCGAAAAGAGATAACCTTCTTCAGGTGTAGCCATGATTTCGCAAATCTGGCCATAGCTGAATTCGCCACCACCACTGACAGTGCCTTGTTCGGTATTGGAAGATGAGACAGTAACTATAAACATTTGGTAAGGTGCAGCGCAGTTGCAGTCAAACTCATGCAAGACCCCCGCCGATGGCGTGCCGCTCGACTGGTAAATCAGCAGGTCGCCTTCGTAGCTCACCTTGAAGGAACATTCGGAAGCATAGCTGCCCGATGTCCATGTCAGCGTGACATGAACGCCGTTGCTGATTTCAAGGGTGTAGTTGGCCGATCCACCCGTTTGGATGGTCAATGTTTGTGAAGGACTGCCGTCGTCGAAAGAGACAATCAGTTTGTTTCCATTCCAGCCATCGCCGTATGAATCACTAAGCTCGAAAAACACATTGCAAGAGTTTTTCAAAACCTCGCTACCTTGGGCCGTCAAACCGCCATCAGCAGTCAAAGTGAAACTGACGGGGATTTGTGCGTTTTCAGGGCAAGAAGGCGAAACAGTGACATTGAACTGGCAAGAAACTTCTTGGTCGACAGCCAGTGTCCCCACATTAATCGTCGGGTTGGATATGGTGACATAACTGCCGGGTGCAGTCATCGTGGCCACAGCATTGGTGGCTTGGTAATGACCCGTGTTCTTGAACCTTGCAGTCACTGCAATCGTCTCACCGGGGACGAAACTGCCTTCCCAAATCATCTTCTTGAATTCCAACACGGCATCCTCGGCAGTGACAACGATATTGCCTTCCCAAATGTCGTCACCGTCGGCAGCGGAATAATGAAGGGTTACATTCGTTGCATCAGGCACGCCGGAAGCAATGTTGAATTGGAATCCGCTCACGGTGGTGCTAGAACCAGAAGCTAAAATACCAAAAGAACCCGTGTTTTGAGTAACCGTAACATTGGGATCCTCCGAAGTCAAGGTGATTGTTGTGTTGCCAGTGGTGGCGGCCGTACCCACGTTCTTGAAGGTGATGCTCAGGTTGGTATCGTCGCCTACATGAGCCGCATTGGGCGTGAAGCTGTCCACAGAAATGTATGCGCCATTGAGGGCTGCGGCAGGAACCGTGGCGACGTATGGAATACGTTGGGGCGCGGTCACGCAAATGGTGACATCGCCGTTTGAGGTGACAGGAGTAATCGGAACTTGCACAGTACCCGAATCATCCACCAAAGCGGTGCCATGAATCACACCATCCTTGCTGATGGCCACGTATGAACCCGGAACGGCACTCACTTCATAAGTAGACATGCCAATGGGCAGAATACTCATGTGGCTGACTACATTGGCAGTAGGTTGCACACGGTAAGGCATGATGGAACCGTCGCCCAACACATGGTAGGCCTGCCAATAATACAGTGTGCTTTTATGTAGGGAGTAGCCAAGGGCTTGTGCGGCATTGCCGGCGAGATTGCCGATGTAAAGAATGGAATTGACCGTGTTGTAGACATCATCCATCCAGATGGCGTCGTAGCAGCCCGTTCCGGTTTCCGACATCGAAGGCATGGTGCCATCGGCACGATTGGTAGGACCGACACCAAAGTAGTAGTCGTTCAACCAATATGTGTTAGGGCAAGATCCGATATAAGCGTAAGCACCCTTGTTTTCGGCACGCACCATAGCCTCGCCGAAACAAGTACCGTAGCCCCAGTCACCTGACTGGCAGCAGTTACCTATTGCGAGGAAATACTTGTGCGTGTTGGTCAAATTGTTGACATCGTTGACGGTGAATTGCGGACCAGCCCAACTGGTTTGGCTGCCGTGAGCAGTATAGTTGGCAAAACCCACGCCACTGTTCAGGTAAGTATAGCAATTGGTATAGATGCCGTGGCTGAACTCATAGACATTGCTGAAGCCGTGTTCCGTATTGTAATAATAGTTGGAGGCATACCAAATGGTGGGACGGCCCACAGTGACACCCCAGCCGCTGTCTTCACCTGCAATGAGCAAAACATTGTTCAGATAGCTCGGGTCGGGCATGTTGTATTGTTCATATTCCAAGGCCTTATTGAGCATGGCCGTCATCTGTTCGGGAGTGGTTGCGGAAAGGCGGCTATGGTACATGTCCACAAACTGGTCGCCATCGACACTCGAATAGTAAAGGTCGGAAACGCATCCCGTCTCGCTGGCGGAAGCCACGCTAGGAGCCACTTGGTCTTTGTCGCCCATGATCATTAGGAAGGTAGGCGCGTCTTGAGCATACTTGTTTTGGATGAAAGCCTTGATTTCATCTGCGTCCGTTCCGATAACGTCGGTATAGTTCACGTCAACATAAATGCCCTTTGTGGTCTTCCAAGCCACCCAGTTTTGAATGCTGCTCTCGAACATGCGGTTGGCAATGACCAACATCTTCACCGGGGCATACCAAAGGTCGGGATGATCATCGTACACATCCCTTACGGCACGACCATTGAACAACTGCTTGTAAAGGACATCGAAATAGGGGCTGTAGGTCTTCACCAACATTTCTTCGGTGGCTGCGACATCAGCACCCTCAAAGCTGACTTCCACTTCTATATCGTTAAAAACGCGGATTTTGCGATTAACCGGGTCGTAGCTGACAGGCTCAATGCTCATTCTGCCAACTTGAACGCCACGCATGATACCATCAACGCTCACCCTTGCCAAAGGCTCCGAGCGAAGGCCGCGCGTTTGATAGGCAGCCTCGTTATAGGCGAAAGGCACATCATCAGGCTGTTGGTCCTTGCGGAGGTCGGGCTGACGCGGCATCAGCGTATGTATTCCATATTCGTCAAGGTCGTAATCCTGGGTCGAAAACCGGATCACACGGATAGTTGGGGATGCGCCGAAAGGAACGGCGATAAGTTGGCTCACGACGGGAATCTGAGGGTCGCCCTCGTTGCCACCTACTACGGTGTTGGGCATGGTGAGGGTAGAGAAAACACCACGCTCGCTGTTCATTTCGCTTGCTTCAAGCCCCGAAAAAGAAAACGAAGCCTGAAGACTACGATAATCGCTTTTCACACATTCGGCCTTGTCGGTCGAACGCAAACTGATTTGTGCCTGCCCAAAGGCGGAAATACCCAAGACGCAAGCCAAAACGAAAACCAAAAATCTTCTCATTGCTTTAGCATATTAGTTAATAGTTAATTAGTTAGATGATTTCAGCCGCAAAAATAGCAAAAACAGCCAATCTATCCACAAATTAATCAAAAAGGCCGCCCCATTTTAGGAACGGCCATTTCGGTTACAGGAAAATGCGAATTATTTCGCGCTCGTCGGGAAAGTGAAAATCCTTCCTTCCGAAGAGTTCGAGATGTAGATGTATCCTTTACCCGGCTCAAGCGTGTTCAATTGGCCTTGCCATCTGATGCCGTTATACAAGGCGTTGTTGGTCTGCGACTTTATCTTGTCGCCATTGATAGCAAAGCCCGCAAAGGCATTTGAAAGGGTCATGCTCGAATTGAGCGGGAACCCAATCCAATTGGCTCCATTGAGGATAGAAACGGGATGCTCTGAAGGATTGATAGGCAGACCCTCAAATGTAATCTCACAAGGGGCAACGACCTTAATCATGTACATTTTGGCCACATCCCATGTCAACGACCCTACCCAACGGTTGTTGTTGGGGTTGTAGCTGGTGTTCTGCGTCTGTGACTTGATGGAGATGGCCGTGCCGGGCAAGGCCTCTAATAGAGCCGCCTTCAGGTCGTCCAAAGTGACTTCCACATTGAACGAACACCAGTTCCAACCAGCCACCAATTCAATGGATTGTTCAGAAACTTGTTTCTCAATGCAATTGGACATATAAATTGGAAGTTCGCCATCTTCGAGATAACCGCGAATCATCCAACAATAACCAGAAAGACCTGCTGAGGCCAAATCCGTCCAACTACTTCCGTTAAAGCTAATCCAACGGCCATTGGGGTCGCCTGAATCGGTGCTGGCAGCAGCAGGATAAGTGCCGTATTCACTTAATACAATCCATAGGTTCTGCGTTCCGCTGATGTCGACAGGGGTCGATAATTCCACCTCATGGAAAGCATGGCCACCAATCGGATTGAAGGTGTCGGTGTATACCAATGTGCCAGGAGCTGATGTTCCACCCAAATAAATGTCAAGGGTGATAGGCTCAGAGTTGTAGGAGTTTTCGAAGAGAGCCACTTTTGACAAAACATCGCCAGCATTTGAAGCCAACATGCTACTCGGGAACATGATTCCCCAATAAATAGTGCTTCCGCCTGTGCCTACATTCGTGGCATACGAGCCATTGTCATAATAGAGCCAGCCCTCGTCATAATTCACTCGTGATGGATCGCCAATATGTCCGTTGTCGGCAACTGGGTTCAAAAAAGCCGAAGCATCAAGTGAACGATGGTTGGGAGCTACAAGTGCATCATTCCAATGAATTTCACTGACATTGCCTCTTCCGTCCGTCACACTGACACCATATTTGTAATTGCCCACCGCCAATTCAGGCCATTCGGTGTCGATGTAGAGATTTTCTGTTACATTTTCGGCAATCAGCTCCATCTCACTTTCTTCGCAATTGGCGCGATAGATGCAGTATGTCGAGCGGTTAGCGCGGCTGTCGTCACCTTTATTCGCATTGCCTAAGGACTCGTTCCAATACACTCTCACATATTGGCTGCTCGGGTTGTTGGCATAGGGATAATACTCGGCGACGACTTCTGTTGTCGAGGATGGTGTTGCAGTAAAGTTGGCCATATAATTCGCATTGTCCGTCACCATGAAACTGAATGTGTTGTCGGTGGTCACAATCACCCCGTCTTTTGTCCAGCTCGTGAAGATGTAGCCTGGATTGGCCGTAGCTGCCAATGTACAGGTATTACCAGCAAGATATGAACCATCCCCTGTTACTATGCCGCCTGAGGATGGGTTGGCCATAGCCGAAATGTAACGGTAATTGCCTGCTCCAATTTGTATCGTGACTTGGTTGGAGGCATCCGATTCACCAGCATAATAATTGGTTTTTACATAATAATTGTACGCACCAGCTGACAAATTGTTGTCGCTATAAGTGGTGCTGGTCACATTGTTGGCGATGCTTGAACCATTTCTATAAACATTATAAGAGTAAGTGCCATCGGTGACGTAAGCGCGAATAAACCATGATATTTTGTAATTAGAAGAAACACTGCTCAAAGAAGTTGGAGAATAACTTCCCCCATAACAGGCATTTGCATTATAACTGCTCAGGTTGAAACTTGGAACAGGAAAGTTTTGTCCAGTGTTTTCCTGTTTCATCACCACCCAAAGGTCGGTGGTTCCGGAAATGAACACGGGATTGTCAAGTATGATGTCTTGCCAACCGGTAGAGCCAGAAAAAACAAGAGTTTTCGTTGCTGCCAACGAGTTTGCACTGGGTTGGTTATTTGAGGTGGAATTGGTGTAAATATATACCGTATAGGTGCCCGGATATTGGATGTATGTCCCAATCTTGTAAACAGATTTGTTGGCATACTGAGCCATGTCGGAAGCCAAGTATCTATGTGCGTAATACACTTGCGTCCATGAATAGTAAACCGACCCGTCTCCATAGGATATTGTTGCTGAAGGCGTTTGAGGATAGCACCATTCGGGAGCCGTCCATGAGAGATTCACATTGTTGCCCGAAACGGTTGCGGCCAAATCGTCAACCACAGGGATTTGATAGTTTACCGTCACGGTCACCGCGTTTGACGACAACGAAAGCCTTCCTTGGGAATCCACACTCCTCACATAATAGATGGAACTGCCAAAAGGTGCAATATCTGAATAAGAGGTTGAAGTAACATTGCCAATACAAACATTGTCGCGATAGATGTTGTAGCTTGTGGCACCGCTCGCTGAAGTCCATGAAAGCGTGACATTGCGTCCGTTTAGGGAATAAGTCAGATTCGAGGGAGCATTGGCAGTACAATCTGACGGGTGAACGCCAAAGATGGCACCTTGAGCGTCATTGTAGATTCCGTTGCTACCCGAACCTGTGCCTCCCGGACCAGGATTCAGGTTGTTGATGGTATAATACTCATCACAATATCCTCCCCAACCCCAATTGATATGGAAGTAATTACTGTTGTTGTATCCGTCAAGGACAAAGGCATGTCCTCCTCCAGAACCCATTCCGCAATACCACACGGGACGGTTCAGGTTGAGGTCGGCTTTCAGCATATTAATCCAAATATTATCCTGATATTCAGAACGATCATGGAAAACAGCATCTGACGAGTAGTTAAAATAGGTCTTTAAGGCTTCTGCCACAATTTCGGAACCTGCACCACTACTATTAGGTGAATAGTTCATATCTACGGCCACACCGCAATGGTACATCAATGTAGCGACAGCCAACCTTTGGGCATAAGTGCTTGAACCATTATAAGAGTTAAGCATGTTGTCCCAATCGTACGTGGTCGACTGGAAATCCGCTGACAGTTCGCCATAGACTGGATGGGTGTATGAGTGCCAGCCTATTCCATGCTCTGGATAATTCCAGTATTTCATCACTTGAGCCATTGCCGTAGCAACACATCCCGTTACTGAATTTGAAGGGCATAACATGTTGTATGGTGAAACTTGGTCCCATTGGGTTTGGAGTAGAGGGGCCACCACGGTAATTGCCCTACCTGCATCGGGGTCGCCTTCGGCCAAGTCCCGCCATTGTTGTGCCACTTCTGATGATGCTCTCTGCTGGTTTTCAATGGCATACCGAATGCCATCATTGTATTCCTGAATCCAAGCCCTTTTGTTGGCGGGCATGTTTTCAATATCGAATCGGCCCGTCAGAGAGTAACCGAGAATGGGCTGCACACGGTCGTCGGCAGCCATCAAAACAAAACTGCTCTCGGTCGTGAACACGTACACGTTGGAAAAACCAGCAATTGCCGATACATCTGTCAGTCCTGTTGTTCGTGCACCGTTGTTGTTCAGGAAAGTCGTCGCTACTTGGCGCGCCCTTCCCACATCAACCGGATTGGCCATCACTCCCAAGGTGAAAGAGAGCAAAAGCATCAAGAAGGCGAAGATTTTTCCACCCCTCCTACTGAATCTTTTCATGGCATTAATCACTTTGCCGTTCAATAAAGCATTGTTTTTCATAATATTAAAATTTGGTTATTACAAGAGTTAATCGTTGCAAATTTAAGAGTTTTATCATTAAATACAAATGATAAGTTAAAAAATGCAAAACGGCCACCTCGAACAAGATGGCCGTTGTTTTTGTATATGTTGGGAGGCAGAAACAAACTATTTCGCGCTCGTCGGGAAAGTGAAAACCCTTCCTTCTGATGAGTTCGAAATATAGATATATCCTTTATTCGGCTCAAGCGTGTTCAATTGGCCTTGCCACCTGATGCCGTTATACAGGGCGTTGTTGGTCTGTGACTTTATCTTGTCGCCATTGATTGCAAAGCCCGCAAAGGCATTTGAAAGGGTCATACTCGAATTGAGCGGGAACCCAATCCAATTGGCTCCATTGAGGATAGAAACGGGATGCTCTGAAGGATTGATAGGCAGACCCTCAAACGTAATCTCACAAGGAGCAACGACCTTAATCATGTACATCTTGGCCACATCCCACGCCAACGAGCCAACCCAACGGTTGTTGTTGGGATTGTAGGAAGTGTTCTGCGTCTGCGACTTGATGGAGATGGTCGTGCCAGGCAGAGCCTCTAAAAGAGCGGCCTTTAGGTCATCCAAAGAGATGTCGAGGTTAGCCGACCACCAATTCCAGCCTTGGGAAAGGGTGATGGTCTGTTGCATCGTCGAAGGCGCGATGCCAAAGATGATTTGGTTCTTCACGTTCAGTCTTGTGCCTGAATAGCTGGTAGGATTAAAGGGGTCGTAATCCATTTCGTCGCCATAAATTCGTATGGACTGGTATCCCAATGAGTTGAACACACGGCAACTCATGTGAGGTGAATTGGTCCACTCGCCCGAATTGTCGTCGGCGACAAGGACAAGGTTGGATATGCCATCATATTCAAACGGAGTGTCGAAGTTGACTATGGTCCATCTGTCGGCTGTCATGGTCACTTCGCCGCTGAACACCTTACTGGATTCGGAAACGGCAACCCAATCGGTATTGTTCACAAACGAAGCCTTGTTGGTGTGGGCCAAATAGAAATCGTAAGTGCGGGTCTTTGTGTCTCCACCGTTGTAAAATGCCATGCTATGGATAGTTCCGGCAGAGCCAATTTCATCGGCAGTATAGATTTGCTGGGTGAGAGAATAATTATAATACGAATAGCTCGGAAGGTAATTGTTGGTGGCTGTTCCTCCATCACCTATGACAATCAATTCACCTGCGCTTTCGATGTGCATCATAATTTGGTTCTTCACACCAACGACTGTTCCACTGTAACTTGAGGGAGCCGAAGGGTCATAGTTGGCGCCATCACTGTAAACGCGAATGGCTTGGCTCGGAGCATCGAACACACGACAACTCATGTGGGGCGAACCAGTCCATTCACCTGAATTGTCATCGGCGACAAGAATCAAGTTTGAAGTGCCGTCATACATGAATGGATTGTCGAATTCAATCATTGTCCAATCGTTTGCCGTCATGGTCACTGAACCACTGAACACCTTGTCGGAAGCAGTGACGGCTTGCCAGTCGGAGCTGCCCGAAAACGAGGTCTTGTCGGTGGCCACCAAATAGAAATCGTAGGTACGGGTCTTCTCGGCTCCGCCATTATAGAAGGCTATGCTGCTGATAATTCCAGAAGTGCCTATTTCTTCAGCAGTATAGATTTGCTGGGTGAGAGAATAATTAAAATACGTATAGCTCGGAAGGTAATTGTTGGTGGCTGTTCCTCCATCACCTATGACATACAATTCGCCAGCATCTTTAACGTGCATCTTGATTTGGTTTTTCACATCATGTAACGTACCGCCGTAACTTGAAGGAGCCGAAGGGTCATAATCGGCGTTATCATTGTAAATACGAATGGCTTGGCCCGGAGCATCGAACACGCGGCAACTCATGTGGGGCGAAATGGTAAAACTTCCCGTATTGTCGTCGGCGACAAGGATGAGATTGGTAGTGCCGTCATACAAAAACGGCTTGTCGAAGGCAATCGTGGTCCAATTGTCTGCCGTCATGGTCACAATGCCGCTGAACACCTTATCTGCCTCGGTGACGGCAACCCAGTCGCTACCACCCAAGAACGAAGTTTTGTCTGTGGCCACCAAATAGAAGTCGTAAATACGGGTCTTCGTGGCACCCGCGTTATAAAAACCTATGCCATCGATAAATCCATTGGTGCCAATTTCTTCGGCGGTATAGATTTGTTGGGTGAGCGAATATTTATAATATGAATAACTCGGAAAGTAATTGATGGTGTTTGTTCCTCCTTCACCAATCACAACAGTTTCACCGGCGGGAATGATGATTTGCATTTTCAATTGGTTCTTCACACCCAGCACCGCTCCTGAGTAATCTTGAGGTGCAAACGGGTCATAGTTCGTATTGTCACTATAGATGCGCAAGGCTTGGCTCGGAGCATCGAACACGCGGCAACTCATGTGGGGTGAATTGGTATAACTTCCCGTATTGTCGTCGGTGACAAGGATGAGATTGGATACGCCGTCGTATGCAAAAGGCCGGTCGAAAACAATCGTGGTCCACCCTCCTGCCGTCATGGTCACTTCGCCACTGAAAACCTTGTTGACATCGGTCACTGCAACCCAGTCTTTGTTGTTCGCAAACGAGGTCTTGTCGGTAGCCACCAAATAGAAGTCGTAGGTGCGGGTCTTCGTGGCTCCTCCGTTAAAGAAGGCTATGCTGGTGATGGTTCCGGCAGTGCCAATTTCCTCGGCAGTATAGATCTGTTGGGTCAAGGATTGTTTGTAAAACGAATAGCTTGGAAGGTAATTGTTGGTATTCGTTCCTTCATCGCCGATATAAATCTCTTCGCCAGAGCTGCCATTAGTGCCACCGTATGTAAAGGAAATGGTGTTTCCTGCACTCGTGATATCGTATATCCTGAAACCGGGGTCGAGCGTGCCATCTGAGAAAAACGGATAAGGATTGGTTGAGGCGCTGAACTCAGGCCTTCCCACATCCGAACTGAAATGAGCCTGCCAATAGTTGCCATTCTGAGTAGCAGTGCCGCCCGGGCGGAAAATGTAGACTTCATCATAAATGCCTTCATCAGGATTGTAGTCGACACCTCCCGTAAAATTGGTATTAATGCGGTAAACCAGCAATCCTTTTCCGGGCAGACCCGTTTCAAACAAGGATGTGTTGTCCCTATATTCCACCACATAGAACTGGTTGGGGTCAGAAGTCGCTATTTTATAGGCCACATTCGTCGGAGCTGCCGAACTGATGGGATTCAAGGTATAAGTGCCCGGCTGGGTGATTTCGGGAATATCGTCAATCCAATGGCCGTACTTCATCTTCATATAGGCTCCGCAATGCTGGGGCGGCGTGGTGTTGTTCTCCATCAAATCCCAAATGCCTACCGGTGACAGGTCCTCACCATGGTAATAGTGGTACAAATCAGGTGCGCCCAACGAGTGGTTCATCTCGTGGCACATCGTCGACGTATTGAAATAGGAAGTTGCATCGGCCAACTGGAAATTGAACGTCCAAACACGTTTCCCGTTGATATTGACCACTCTGTCTTGGAGTGACCATTTATGCGGCCAAAGCAATGAGCCCCATGCTCCCACACCGCCTTTCACAATGAAGCACACATTGTCGACATAGCCATCCTCATCATAGTCAATGTTGAGAGAAGTGGGCACCGGATAATTGGCATTGACATAGTTCACTGCCCTTTGCAGCAACGAAAACTCGCGTTCCGCCCTTTGGCTTTCTTGATACCCGTTAGGATTGGTCGTTGAATTGTAAGGCTCGAAATAGCTGCGCGGATAGGTGTCTTGATAGGAAATGATGGTGCTGCCACTATGTCCGGGATAGAATGTGGTTGGAATCTCAATCGCGCCGTAGGATGCCGCAGCGAAATAGGCTTTCATGGAAACGGCTCCAGCCGACACATCGTTGAACATGTTGTCGATGTCGTAATAAGAGTTGGTGAACTGATCGTCGTCGGAGAAACGGATGAAGATCGAGATGTTGTTGAGTGTTCCGTGATTGGGGATATAGTCACGGCTTGGGGATTGCAATTCGGGACGTTTCTCGGATGCCATCCATGCCTGTCTCCTTGCCGTCCATTCTTCGGGCGAGATGAGGGCATACGGCTTGAGGCCTCTGCTTGTGGGGTCTTGTCTGCCAACGACATAATCGGTCGCCACCAACCGGCCATCACGGTTTTCGGCATACACATAGTATCCCGTCTGCGGATGCTGGATGATGGTATAACCGTCGGCATCGTGCAAATAATTGAAGAACTCGTCGCCCGAGGCAAAGCATTGCAAGACAGTGCCGTCAGGTTGCGTTACGGTCATGGGAATGTTCCTTAGATAGGCCGCATGGACATTCCCGATGCTGAAACATGCCATCAGCAGGAAAAAAACAAAAATTCTTTTCATAGGATTAAAGTTTTGATTATTGATTATAGAACTACGACATCCGAAATGGCTTTTTTCTGTCGGTTGATTTTGAATTATTTTGTGTTTGTTGGGAAAGTGAAAATCCTGTCATCCGATGAATTCGAGATATAGATATATCCTTTACCCGGCTCAAGCGTGTTCAATTGGCCTTGCCACCTGATGCCGTTATACAAGGCATTGTTGGTCTGCGACCTGACTTTGTCGCCACTGAGGGCAAAGCCTGCAAAAGCATTGTTGAGACTCATGCTCGAATTAAGCGGGAAGGCCAACCAGTTGGCACCACTACTGATAGCAACGGGATGATCGGCAGGATTGATGGGCATACCCTCCAATTCAATCTCACAAGTGCCAGCAACCTTAATCATGTACATCTTGGCCACATTCCACACCAACGAGCCCGACCAACGGTTACTATTGGGGTTATAGCTGATGTTCTGCGTCTGCGACTTGATGGAGATGGCCGTACCGGGCAAGGCTTCCACAAGAGCGGTTTTTAGGTCGTCCAAGGTGATTTCAATGTTGGGTGAGAACCAATTCCAGCCTTGGGTAAATTCTAAAGTCTGTACTTCAATAATTACCTCAAAATTGGCAACAATTTCCCTATCGCTCGTTACGACAAAACTCAGTGTGTTGTCAACAGAAATTTCCTCACCATTTTCTGTCCAGTTTAAGAAATGGTAGCCTTGATTTGCAATAGCCGTCAATGTAGCTGTTGCACCATACAAGTAGTTTCCTGATCCTTCTACCGTTCCACCATCATCAGAGTTAGCCGTGACAATGACTGCATAAGAAACTGGCGCGTCGGAGAAATTTGCGACATAAGTGCAAGACTCGGTTACGCCAAAACTGTATGTGGCTTCCGTTGAAACTACCACCCCGTTCTTCGTCCAATTGAGGAAAGGATAACCCAAATTACTTGTAGCGGCAAGAGTACACATTTCACTATAATTGTATGTTCCTCCGCCTGTCGCATTTCCCGCTTCTAATGGATTGACCTCCACTATTATTTCAAGGCCATTACACATTTCGTTCAAAGCATCTGTCCATTCTGTCCAATAGCCTGCGGAATAGTTCTCCGTTGCACCACAGGGAATGTTGATGACTCTACCTGTGGCATTATCTGAAAACACATCCCAGCCGATAGAAGGTGCCTGCATTGATTGCATGTTTATTTCGCTCAATTGAGTGCAATACCTAAATGCCTCAATACCAATTACGGTTACAGGGTGAGGAAGGGTTACTTTAAGCAAGCCTGAACAAGAATAGAAAGCCGTGTTACCTACAACTAATACATTATTTCCCATGATAATCTCTGATAAACCATCACAGTTTTGGAAAGCACTAATTCCAATGGTGTTTATGGAGTTGGGTATCACTAAAGTACCTGTCAAATGCCAACAATTGTTAAAAGCATTGTCGTTGATGGCGACCACAGAGTTTGGAATGGTCAAAATGCCAGTAAAGTTAGCATTTCTGAACATATTTGCTGCTATCCTTACCACATTATTGCCTATGTTAAGATGGCCACCACAACTTCTAAAAGGATAATTATAATAACCTTCACTAATATCTGTATGATTAGTCACATTATAATATATCTCTGAAAATCCAGTGCAATAATAAAAAGCATCGCCCCCAATTGATGTCACTGAACTTGGAATGGTCAGGCTGCCGCCTACGAAACCGTTACAATCATAAAATGCAGAACTTCCTATTGAGGTTACAGAATTGGGAATATCCAAGTTACCTGTGAAACTGTCACAATTATAAAAAGCACTGCTCCCAATCGTAGTCACAGAATTACCTAGGGTCAAAGTACCTGCAAAACCGTAGCAATTATAAAATGCACTGCTTCCAATCGAGGTCACCGAGTTGCCTATAATCAAAGCACCTGTAAAACCATAGCAATTATAAAATGCAGAATTCCCAATCGTTGTCACGGAATTAGGAATGGACAAACTACCCGTCAAGCCATAGCAATTGTAAAAGGCAGAGCTTCCTATTGTGGTCACAGAGTTTCCTAAAGTCAGTGTACCTCCGAAACTATGGCAATCATAAAAGGCATTGCTCCCTATAGAGGTAATTGAATTAGGAATCACAATGTCGCCGACAAGACCAGTACATCCATAAAAAGCTGAATTCCCAATTGTGGTTACGGAGTTTCCAATAGTCAAAGTGCCCCAGAAAGCTGTACAACCGTTAAAAGCATAGTCACCAATCGTGGTTACCGAATTGGGAATGTTCAAGCTGCCCGTAAAGTTTCTGCAACCATTAAAAGCATAGTTTCCAATCGTTGTCACGGAATTTCCAATGGTCAGTATACCCATAAAACCGCTACAACCAGCAAAAGCATAATTTCCAATTGTAATTACAGAGTTGGGTATGGTGAGACCTCCTATCAAGCCACTGCAATTATAAAATGCGTAGTTTCCGATTGAAGTGATATTATTGGGTAATGTCATTAGCATAAGATTACTACAATTCTGGAATGCATTGGCTCCAATGGAAGACAGTCCTATGAAATACTGCAACTCATTAAACATCATAATCTCCGTATTGCCTTGGAAATAATTGCTCAAATCAGTCACATTTGCTGCCTCTACATAACTCAACTCGCCGTCCCCGTTGGTGTCCCAATGGGCAACACAGATACTTTTTACATTGGAATCGGCAAAAACAATGTTACCGGCTGACACAAAATTGGCCACAAAAGACACATCGTTCATTACAATAAAGGTGTATTCTGCATCAGTGGAAATTATTGTTCCATCTTGAGTCCAATTGGCAAAAGCGTAACCTGCATTGGCTGTAGCAATCAAAGTACAAGTTGTGTAATAATCATATTGTCCTGCACCTATTATAACACCCCCTTGTGATAGATTAACATCTACTGAAACATTAAATGTACTTACTGGCATTTCATCACAGTCAACATCAAACTCAAAATTGAAACTATCGTTCAGATTGTCACCATGATAAATCACATTGCCATTGGAATAGTTCACTGTGAAAGAACATTGGTCAGGATAAGTCCCCAAATTCCATCCTAACGAGATATGACTTCCATTTACAATAGGCAAAGCGTATGAAGAAACTGACATGTCATAGGGAACTGTTAGTTTTTGGGTAGAACCGTCTTCAAAGTTCAATACCAAATAATTGCCTGACCAACCATCGCCATTGAAGTCATTAAGATTGAAAGTAAGGAAACAAGCGTTGTCCTCTACAAAATTCGCCGTCAAGGTTCTATATCCCCTAACGGTGAAAGTGTATTCCGCATCTGTTGAAACCACCACGCCATTAGCATCAGCCCAATCCATAAACACATATCCATCATTGGCTGTGGCAGTAAGCGTGCATGAGCTGCCATACTCATACTCGCCTGCACCAGTAACCGTACCTCCTTCTTCAGGATTGACAACAGCAGTAATGATTTTTTGACCACCACACCCAACGTTACCAGGACCACTACCTACTGTCTTGGAGAACGAAATCACGCAGGGCTCTCGCGAGTAATTGGTAATCATCAAGATGTAATACTCTCCAGTCTCCGGCATGTGATAATTGACAGTTCCATGAGAGGAATTGTGGATATGAGTCTCTGATTGATACCCCAAGAAGATATCTTCCGTGTAACTTGAAGAATAACTACAATCCACTATTTTGTCTGTAGTCAACTGGCTCACACAAGGTGCAGTTGGATCATAGAAGGGTCCCCAAATGCAAAAGTCAATATCTCTGCTTGTAGAAGTATTTGGATCATGGCCTTCCATGTGGATGATGAACTGTCCAGGAGTACCTATTTCCATGTTGAACCATGATGGATTGTAAGAAGATCCGATACAGCCATCTTCTAAAGTAGTACCTTCCAATTGATCAGCCGTTTGGGAAGTATTGGCAGCCTGAAACTGGATTCCGTCTAAAGAGCAAATCGATTCAGAATCAATACAGTGGTTATTAATAGTACTAGTGTTACGAAGGGCTATATCCATCATCGCTGATGAGAAGTGTGATGGTGAAGTATTGCTTTTCCAACTAGGGAAAAGGTCAAGAATTTCAGTTTTCGATAACAAACTGAAATCGGTGTAAGCATTTTGGTAAAATGCTTCAAAAGTATCATAAAAACCCGTGTTGTTCTCATCGTCCGAAATGATACTAAAGAGACCTGGCGTATCGTCAACAATTATAGCGAACCGGTCATCCTGACTTAGGTTGTAAAGAAGGAACAGCCTGAAATCGACATTGTCAATTTCATGAAAGTTCAACAAGACACCGTCATTGGCATATTGCCTGTAAGGTGTTTGAGCCATTGTTTTCGTCAATCCCACTACCATAAGCAGGACAAACAGGGCGGCTCGCAACGCCCTCTTGATTTGTAAAAAATTGATTTTCATAATATTATTATTTTAAGTTTGTATTTTCAATATCAGAGTAAAGTTCCTTGTGAAGACACAAAAAAATTGGCTTATCGGCTTGTGTTTCGTTTGTTGCCTGCAAATGTAGTGAAAAATCAATACAATAATGCAAGTTGGTCATTTTTTTGTAATTTTGCGGACAGATTCCAACATTCGGGTGCTATGAATAAATGATTCCTTAATCCAATCCAAAACAAAAAACGACCGCCCCGAAAAGAGCGGTCGTTTTTCATTTCATCACAGGTCGTTTTGGCCTATTTTGCACTTGTTGGAAAAGTGAAAACCCTTTCTTCCGATGAGTTCGAGATATAGATATATCCTTTATTCGGCTCAAGCGCGTCCAATTGGCCTTGCCACCTGATGCCATTATACAGGGCATTGTTGGTCTGCGACTTGATCCTGTCGCCATTGACGGCAAAGCCCGCAAAGGCATTTGAAAGGGTTAGGCTCGAATTGAACGGGAACCCAATCCAATTGGCACCATTGAGGATGGTGACGGGATGCTCCTCTGGATCGATAGGCATACCTGTCAAAGTAATCTCACAATTGGTGGCGACCTTAATCATGTACATCTTGGCCACATCCCACGCCAACGACCCAACCCAACGGTTCAAATTGGGATTGTAGGAGGTGTTCTGTGTCTGCGACTTGATGGAGATGGTCGTGCCAGGCAAAGCCTCTAACAAAGCCGCCTTCAAGTCATCCAAGGTGATTTCTACATTGAACGAGCACCAGTTCCAGCCTGTAACGAGTTCAATGCTTTGCTCCATCGAAGAGGTCGAAATGCCAAGAAGAATGTGGTTCTTCACCGATAAAACAGCATTAGCATACGGATTCCAACTGGTGGAGCCTGAAGTAGTTGGAGGTGACATCGGGTTATAATTGGTGTAGGAGCTGTACGAATAGATGGCTTGAGTTGAATCTGTGTTGTAGACCGAGCAAGCCATGTAAGGTGAACTGTCAAATCGGCCCGAATTGTCGTCTGCCACAAGCACGACGTTGGACGTGCCGTCATACTCAAATGGGGTGTCAAAAACGATGAAAGTCCAAGCATTTGCGGCCATGGTGACGCTGCCGCTGAACACCTTGTCAGATTCCGCCATCGTAATCCAATCGACATTATCGCTGAAAGATGACTTCTCTGTTGTGGCAAGATAGAAATCATACGTGCGGGTCCTCTCTGCTCCCTCGTTGTAGAAGGCGATGCAGGAGATGGTTCCCGCCGCGCCGATTTCTTCGGGCGTATAAATCTGCTGACTCATGGCATAATTGTAATAACTGTAACTCGGCAAATAGTTATTGGTTGTTTCGCTTGTGCCCACTTCCGTGGCTTGGATAAACGTGGCCACAAGACTTCTGTCGTTAAGGGCCACAAAGCTGATTTCCAAATCATTGGAAATTATTTCGTCGTTTTCGGTCCAACCGATGAAATAATAGCCCGTATTGACCGTAGCCGTGACCGTGCAGACCTCACCAAATGTGTACACGCCGCCACCCGTCACTGTGCCTCCTAGTGCGGGGCTGGCGCTGACCTCAATGTTAATTGGCTCAGTGGATGGTGCCGATTTGGTGATGCGGAGTTGGTTTTTCACATTCATAATCGTCCCATAGTAATTCGCAGTATTCATCGGGTCGTAGTCCGTGCTTTCACTATAGACACGGATAGCCTGAGACGGAGCATCAAACACCCGGCACTTCAAACCGCTGCTGGTTGAAGTCGTGTGGTCATCAGAAACAAGCACCACATTGGAAACGCCATCATAAAAGAATGGCGTATTCAAGGTAATGACCGTCCAATCGTTGGCCACCATCGTAACGCTGCCGCTAAACACCTTGTCGGAAGCGGAAATGCTTTCCCAATCCCTGTTTCCAGTGAAGGAATTCTTCAACGTGGATTTCATATAGAAGTCGTAGTTTCGCGTTTTCGCTGTGCCACCATTATAGAAAGCGATGCTGGTGATGAGACCCGCGCTACCCAATTCTTCAACAGTGTAGATTTGTTCAGAAAGCGTGTTTTTGTATAAGCTATAACTTGGGAGGTAATCACTCGTCGCATCGCCTCCGTCGCCAATGATGCGACCTTCAACGAAATTGGCCACCAAATCCATGTCGGCCACGACAAAGAAGGTATAGGAAGGGGCGTATGAAACCACCTCGCCGTTCAGGGTCCAATTGAGGAAGAAATAGTCCTCGGCAGGCGTGGCGGTCACGGTGCAACTTTGGCTATAGTCGAACACTCCCCCACCTGTGACCGTGCCATGTGTTTCATCATCGGGAGCAGCGGTGACCGTAAAAATCAGGTATGCCGAAGTGCAATTGCAGTCAAACTCGTGGAGAACGCCAGCGGTTGGGGTGCCACTCGTTTGATAAATCACAAAATCATTTTCATATTTCACGACAAAGGAACATTCATTGGCAAAACTGGCCGAGTGCCATGTCAATGTCACATGAACGCCGTTGCCGATTTCCATGGTATAGAAGGCTCCACCACCCTTTTCGATGGTAAGCTCTTGTGAAGGGGTGCCATCATCGAAGGAAACGGTCAGCTTGTTATTGCCCCATCCATCGCCGTAGGAGTCGCTCAGTTCAAAAATGACAACACAAGAGTTTTTCAAGGTTTCTTGGCCTTGCACCATGAGTCCACCGTTGGCTTCCAAAGTGAAAGTGACAGGAATTTGTTCGCTCTCAGGGCAATCGGCTGCAATGGTGACGGTGAATTGGCAAGTCACTTCCTCATCCACAGCAATCGTATCTATAGTAATGGTCGGATTGTTGATGGTGATATAACTATTGGTTGAACTCATCGTGGCCACGGCATTGGTAGCTTGGTAATGGCCTCTGTTCTTGAACTTGGCGGTCAGGGTAATCGTTTCGCCTGGGACGAAAACGCCATCCCAGTGCATGTTCTGATAGGCCAATACGGCCTTGTTGGCATTGACAACGATGTTGCCTTCCCAAGTCTCATCTCCATTGTTGGCGGCATAATGGATGCTCACATGGGCACCATCGGCAACACCCGGAACAATTAGGAACTGGAAACCACTCACAGTCGTGATGGCTTCAGCCTCCAAAGCATCAAAGCTATTGCTTTCGTTGACAATGATGACATTGGGATCCTCGGAAGTCAAAGTAACAGTAGTGATGCCAGTAGTGGTCTCTGTGCCCACGTTCTTGAAATTAATGCTCAGGTCGATGGTGTCGCCGACATGGGCGTTGGTTGGTGTGAAGCTGTCAGCCGAAATATAGGGACCTTCAACGATGGCAGCGGGAACAGTGACAATATAAGGGATGCGTTGGGGTGCGGTCACGCAAACGGTGACATTGCAACTCGAAGAGACAGGTGTAATGGGAACGTATGCCCTACCCGATTCGCCCACAAGTGCCGTACCGAGAAGCTCGCCATCTTTGCTGATGGCCACGTATGAACCCGGAACAGCATCCACCTCGTAGGTGTCAATACCGATGGGAAGAATGTCCAAGTGGCTGACATTGTTGGCGGTAGGCTGCACACGATAAGGCATGATGGAACCATCGCCCAACACGTGATAGGCTTGCCAATAGTAGAGCGGGTTGCAATGCACAGGATAGCCCAAGGCTCGGGCGGCATTGCCTGCAAGATTGCCAGCATAAAGGATGGCACAAACGGTGTTAAAAGCATCATTTCTCCAAATGGCATCGTAGCAGCCCATAGTGGTCTCCTCGAAAGTGGGCATGGTGCCGTCGGCATGGGTAGTGGCACCCACACCAAAATAATAGTCGTTGAACCAAGTGGTGCTCGGGCAGGAACCGATATAGGCATAGGCGCCCTTGTTTTCGGCACGCACCATAACCTCACCAAAACAGGGCGACTCAAAGCCCCAGTTTCCGGTCTTGCAGCAGTTGCCCATAGCAAGGAAATACTTGTGCTCATTGGTCAAGTCGTTGATGTCGTCAACGGTGAATTCCGGATTCATCCAGCTTGATTCGGTGCCGTGGGCCGTGTAGTTGGCAAAACCGACGCCAGAGTTCAAGTAAGTGTAGCAGTTATCAAAAGAGCCATGACTGAACTCGTTGACATTGGCGAAGCCGTGTTCGGCGTTGTAGTAATAGTTGGTGGCATACCAAACGGTGGGACGGCCCACGGTAATGTCCCAACCCGTATTGTCGTAACCGGCAACGAAAAGCACATTGTTCAAATAGCTCGGGTCGGGCATGGCGTATTGCTCGTATTCCATGCCTTTGTTGAGCATGGCCGTCATTTCGTCAACGGTCTCGGCAGACAAACGGCTATGGAACATATCGGGGAACTGATCATCGTCGACGCTGGAGTATAAAAGGTCTGTAACACAACCCGTTTTGCTCCCAATGCCAGAAGGAACAACTTGGGCTTGGTCGCCCATAATCATTAGGAAAGTGGGTGCATCATCGGCGTACTTTTCACGGATGAAACTTTGGATTTCCTCAGCGGTAGTACCGATAACGTCAGTATAGTTCACATCCACATAAATGCCTTTCAAGGTCTTCCATGCCACCCAATTCTGGATACAGTTCTCGAACATGCGGTTGGCAATGACCAACATCTTCACGGGAGCAGTCCAAAGGTCGGGATGTTCGTCGTAAATGTCTCTGAGGGCACGGCCATTGAACAACTGGTCGTAAATGCCTGTGAAATAAGGGCTGTAGGTCTTCACCAACAAGTCTTCCGTAGCCATAGCATTGGCACCGTCGAAACTGACTTCAACCTCAATGTCGTTGAACACACGGATCCTGTTGTTGACGGGGTCGTAACTGACAGGCTCAATGCTCATCTGCCCCACCTGAACGCCACGCATGATGCCTTCCACCTCAATGCGGGCCATCGGTTCCGAGCGAAGCCCTTGGACTTGATAAGTGGCTTCGTTGTAGGCAAAAGGAAGGTTTTCAGGATTCTCGTCTTTCCAAGCATCGGGTTGACGCGGCGACAAGGCATGAATGCCGTATTCCTCAAGATTGTAATCCGTTGTGGAATAATTAGTCACACGGATGGTAGGAGTAGCACCGATTGGGACGGCAATAAGTTGGTTCACGACGGGAATCTGAGGGTCGCCCTCATTGCCGCCGATGACGGTGTTGGGCATGGTGAGCGTCGAGAACACACCACGCTCGCTTTGCAGTTCGTGAGCCTCAAGGCCCGAAAACGAAAACGTGGCCTTCAGACTCGTCATATCACTTTTCACACATTCGGCTTTGTCGGTCGAACGCAGTTGGATGCTTTGTTGCGCCATAGCACTCAGGCCAAGCAGCAAGGAAAGGAAGGTAAAAAAGACTTTTTTCATAGGATTTGTGATTAATTGTTTGAAGTCGATTGGAACATGGGCGCAAATGTAGGGATTTTCATAAAAGGATATGCAAAATGTGCTTAGAAAAACACGTTGAAACCTCATCCAATGCGTTCCTGCAACTCTAACATCTCGTCGCGATACTTCGCCGCCGCAAGAAAATCCATCTCCTTGACGGCCTTCTCCATGTTCTTTTTGGCCTGAACGATGGCCTTTTGGATTTGTTCTTTCGACATGTAAACTGCCTGACTTTCAGCAGCCATACTCGACGGATGGTCAGATTGGGAATAAGGCATGGGCTGGGTTCCCTTCAAGGTGCCAAGGGAGTTGTCGATGGCCTTGACGATGGTCTTGGGCACAATGCCGTGCGCTTCATTGTAAGCCATTTGCTTGGCACGGCGGCGGGCGGTCTCGTCGATGGTCTTGCGCATGGAATCCGTAATCGTGTCGGCATACATAATGACCTTGCTCTCGGCGTTTCTTGCAGCGCGGCCTGCGGTTTGCGTCAGGGAACGTTCGGAACGGAGAAAACCTTCCTTGTCGGCATCGAGGATGGCCACAAGGCTCACTTCGGGCAAGTCCAAGCCCTCGCGAAGCAGGTTCACGCCAACCAACACATCAAAATCGCCCATACGCAAGCCTTGCAAAATCTCCACGCGCTCCATCGTATCCACATCGGAATGAATGTACCGCGTCTTGATTTTCAAGTTGTTAAGATAGGTATTCAATTCCTCTGCCATACGTTTGGTCAAAGTGGTGACGAGGACGCGCTGGTTTTTCTCCACCACCTTGTGGATTTCGTCGATGAGGTCATCTACTTGGTTCAAGCTGGGACGAACCTCGATCACTGGGTCGAGCAAACCCGTAGGACGAATCACCTGTTCCACATACACGCCCTCGCTTTGCTGCAACTCGAAATCGGCAGGCGTGGCACTGACATAGATGGTCTGCCCCGTAAGCGACTCAAACTCATCGAATTGCAATGGTCTGTTATCCAAAGCTGAAGGCAAACGGAAACCGTATTCCACCAAGGTTTGCTTGCGCGAGCGGTCGCCGCCATGCATCCCGCGAATCTGCGGAATGGTGACGTGGCTCTCGTCAATCACGGTGATGAAATCGTCGGGGAAATAATCCAAGAGGCAGAAGGGCCGCGTCCCGGGACTGCGCCCGTCGAAGTAGCGCGAATAGTTCTCAATGCCAGAGCAATAGCCTAATTCCTTCATCATTTCGATGTCGTAATTCACACGGTCTTCCAATCGCTTGGCTTCCAATGCCTTGCCGATTTCGCGGAAATAATCCGTCTGCTTGAACATATCATCCTGAATCTCGCGCACGGCGGCATTGAGTTTGGCTTGTGAGGTAACGAAAATGTTGGCGGGGAAAATGGTCAGTTCCGAAAGTTCCTCCATCCTTCTGCCTGTCACGGGGTTGAACATTTCAAGACTGTCGATTTCGTCGTCCCAAAACACGATGCGGTAGGCATAGTCGGCGTAGGCCGGAAACACATCCATTGTCTCGCCTTTTATCCTGAATTTGCCTTGCGTGAACTCGATTTCATTGCGCACATACAGGGCACTCACCAAAGCCTTGGCCACGTCGTCGCGAGTGGTTTTCATTCCGCGTTCCAAATAGATGATGTTCTTGCCGAAATCATCAGGATTTCCGATACCGTAAAGGCATGAAACAGAAGAAACTACGATAATATCCCTCCGCCCCGAAAGCAAGGCCGAAGTCGTCGCCAATCGCATCTTGTCGATTTCCGCATTGATGGCCAAGTCCTTCTCAATATAGGTGTTGGTGGCAGGAATGAAGGCCTCGGGCTGATAATAGTCATAATAGGAAACGAAATATTCCACCTCGTTTTCGGGGAAAAACTGTTTGAATTCTCCGTAAAGTTGGGCCGCGAGGGTCTTGTTATGGCTCAGCACCAAGGCCGGACGGTTCACCTGCGCCAACACATTGGCGATGGTGAACGTCTTGCCCGAACCCGTCACACCAAGCAGTGTCTGGGCACGGTCGCCGCGCCGAATGCCATCCACAAGTTCCTTGATGGCTTCGGGCTGGTCGCCGGTAGGTGCAAATTCGGAGGTTAGTTTGAAGTTCATGGTCTTGATACGAACGGCAAAAATAATAAAAAAACCCGACCATTGGGCCGGGATTTCGTTGTTATCGTGAAAAACAATAACGCTTGTTCTTACTTCACCTTCTCGACGATGGCCTTGAAAGCCTCGGGGTTGTTGAGGGCGAGGTCGGCGAGGACCTTGCGGTTCATCTCGATACCGGCCACGTTCAGCTTGTTGATGAATTGGCTGTAGTTCATGCCATACTCGCGCACGGCGGCGTTGATACGGACAATCCACAGGCTGCGGAACTCGCGCTTCTTGTTTCTTCTGTCGCGATAAGCGTAGGTCTGACCCTTTTCGTAAGAGTTCTTCGCCACAGTCCACACGTTCTTTCTCGTGCCGAACTGACCTTTGGTTTTCTTCAGGATTTTCTTTCTTCTGGCTCTTGAAGCCACTGCATTGACTGATCTTGTCATTTTGTTTGATTTTTTCGTCCAGCGCCTCGCTCCTTTCGAGAACTTTTCTGCTGAGACAAATTACACAT
>Ga0326514_10000306_pt1 | contig 33361 bp, 49 predicted proteins | sample 3_2548_0518_D_FD_203653 | JGI IMG/M metagenome (GOLD analysis project Ga0326514, IMG submission 203653) | Bovine rumen microbial communities from UC Davis, California, United States - 3_2548_0518 | ecosystem: Host-associated > Mammals > Digestive system > Stomach > Rumen | place: USA... | reverse complement strand
CTGGTTTGTAACGTTCATTCAGGGCGTTAAGGGCTGGTTTGATCAGGTGTATTCGTACCTGACTGATGCGGCCCAAAAAGCTTGGGACGCCATTAGTGGCTGGTTTACTGATATTTGGGGCAAGATCGCCGGCCTTTTCACCAGGAGTGAAACCAGTAAAGGCGAAGGCTCCGATAAGGGCGAACCTTGGTTTGTAACGTTCATCCAGGGCGTTAAGGGCTGGTTTGATCAGGTGTATTCGTACCTGACTGATGCGGCCCAAAAAGCTTGGGACACCGTCAGCGGTTGGTTCACTCATATTTGGAGTGAGATCACCGGCCTTTTCACCAGAAGTGAAACCAGTAAAGGCGAAGGCTCCGATAAGGGCGAACCTTGGTTTATGGCAGTTATTAAAAGCATTGAAGACTGGTTTGGCAAGGCACACTCCTTCTTGACCAGTACGGCTCAAACTGCTTGGAACAAGGTTATCGGCTGGTTCAACAACGTCTGGAATTGGGTCGGAAGTCTATTCTCGAAGAACCAGGATGACGGAAGCGAATTCTCCCCCACCAGTAAAGGACAGATCAAGGATCAGAATCAAGAGCCCTGGTTTGTAACGACGATTAAAAGCGTTAGCAATTGGTTCAGTAATGCCTATACGTTTATAACCAGTAAAGCTCAAAGCGTTTGGACTAGCATTTCTGACTGGTTTTCTGCTCGTTTTGCTGATGTCAGGAAGTTGTTCAGCAAGGATGATTCCGAAGGCGGCGCAGAAGGTGAAGCCGAAGATCCGTGGTATATCAGACTGCTCCGTCGTATCGGCGGGTTCTTTGAAGAAATCTGGTCCAGTATTCAAGGCCCTGTAGGCGCTGCCTGGAGCGGTATCACGAGCTTCTTTGACAACACAGTGGCTTCATGGTTTGCTTCCTCGGATGGCGAAGATGGCGAAAAGTCCGGATTTTCGAAGCTGTGGGACAGCATTCAGGGAGCTTGCTCCAGGTTTGCCGACGGTGTGATTCAATTCTGGAATAACCATCCAGGTCTGCAGGAAGCCTGGGAAAATGTTAAAGGCTTCTTCGCCGAAGTATTCAACACCATCGCTTCTCTGTTTGGCGGGAACACGGCCAGCGCTGAAGGTGCCATCGGCGGAGCCGCCGGCGAACTGGCGGCCGAAACGGAAGGCCTCAGCGAGATGGAGACCGCTGCCAACAATGCAGAAGAAGCCAAAGAACCGACGCTCCGCTTGACTACAATCCTGACTGACATTGGCAATAAACTCTCGGAAGCATACACGAACCTGAGCGGAATGAGCACAACGGAAGCGTTGGCGCTGATGACAAGCATCATCGGCGTGATCAGCGGTCTCCTCGTCAAAATGGCGGCGTATAATCTTACCGCTGCCGTTGCCGGCTTGAACTCTGCCGGTAGAGAGCTGTTCCGGGTTGGCCTGGCAATCGCTGCCATCTCCGCATCGATCTTCTTGCTGAGCCTACTGGACAAGAGCCAAATCGACAACGCCTTTGCGCGTGTTAGGGAAATTCTGTGGTTGCTAATTGGCTTTGTTAGTGCTGACGGCGGCATTGCCATCCTGACTGAGAGATTCGGTGGCGGCGCTTCTCAGGCTGGCAAAATTATGAACAGCCTGAAATCCTTCGGCGCGATGTTCGTCTCCATCGGCCTTGGTCTGCTGCTCGTTTCTATCGCGATCGGGAAGCTGGCCTCTCTGAACCCGAAGGACCTACAGGAAGGCGGAACAATGGCTGGCATTATAACCGGCGTTATGACCGCGGTTGTTTTGGGCATGACCGCCGCTACGCACTTGCTGCCTGCGGATGGAGCAGCAAGCATGAAAGCATTCGCGGCGTCTTTCCTGGCCATGTCTCTGAGCATGATATTCATTGCTACTGCGCTTCAAATGCTCGAAGGCAAAACGCTTGATGATTTGGCTGAGGGCGGCACAGCGCTTATGGGTGTTGAGTTCGTCATCGGAGTAATCATTGCGGCCTACAATATTGCTGTGTCAAAACTGGCCGGAGGTGGAATTAAGCAAGGTGCATTCATCGGCTTTGCTATTGCCTTTGGAGCCATGAGTCTCAGTCTGATCGCAATTGCCAAAGGCATTGAGATGCTGTCGGAGATTCCAGAAGACCAGCTCGACGCATCAGCTGGCTGGGCAACGAAACTTGAGACCGCAATTGGAGCTATACTGATCGTTGCGTCCAAAGCCGGCCAAAATGCTGGCGCATCGCTAAAGGGCGTTGGCATTTTGGCTCTCGTGATGGTTGCTCTTCTTGCGTTCTTTATGGTCGCAGAAAAGATAGCCGCCGGAGGCCTGGACGATCTGTCTGATTCCCTTTTCAGTTTGAGCACCCAGATGGAAACAGCGGATGAAGCCGTCGCCGACGTAAACTTCGACAATCTGAAGCGGATGGCCGAAACACTGAAGAGCATGACTTGGGAATTCATGCAGGCTGGCTTGCTGGCATCGGCCATAGATCTCGATACACTCAGCACAGTCTTGTTCAAGATCAAGAATCGTGTCGCCGGATACCAAGGACTGGAGCTTAATGCTGACGAAAACGGCCATACGATCGTATACTACATCGCGCAGGATATTTTCAACGCAGCGAATGAGTTTGCATCTCCTGAAGCAGTATCGAAGATGGATTCGCTCGTTCGCGTCATGAGCGAGCTTTCCGGCGCAATGGAGCTTTACCGCTTGTCTGCGTCCTCCATCATTTCCGAAACCGGGGAGTTGGTGAGCGGCGTCTCGCCGGAAGCCATCTCGAAGGTGTTCGAGGATATTGCGGAAGGCCTGGAATCCAGCAACGTGATGGAGTCCATCTCCGGAGCAATCGGCGAGGATGTCGACCAGGAGCAGCTTGTCAACTTTGCAACGGCCATGGGCTCGCTGGCGGCAGGTCTTCGGGCTTTCTCTACTGGTATCAGCGGAATCAATGAAGCTGATGTAAGTACGGCGGAAAGCCTGTTGACATTCCTCAGCTCTTTCGGCAAGATCACGTCCATCGGTGATGTCATTAACAGCATGCTCGGCACAGGTGACATGAGCAAGTTCGGCGAAAAGATGGAAGATCTTGCCGCAGGCCTGGAGCAGTACGCCACCGCTGTCAGCGGGATGGGCAGCGGCAGCATGCTGGCAGATGTGGCCGCCTCGGTTATTCTTGTCGGGTCCCTGAGCAAAATTGAACAGGGCATGAAAGCCATTCACGGTATCAAACAGTGGTTCTCTGGTGAGCAGGATATTTCTGATTTTGGTGCGCACCTGGCCGTGCTTGGTAAAGGCGTAAAGGAGTACAGTGATTCCATCAAGGACCTCGACTCTGCAAAATTCGGTGATGTGTCAAAAGCACTGGATACATTGGTTACGATCGAAAACAACATAACCAAAAAAAGTGGCGGCCTAGAGCAATGGTTTACTGGCGAAGGGACGCTGAAAACTTTCGGCCAGAACCTTGCCACTTTGGGTTCTAACATCGCGGAATTTAACTCCGCGTTTACCGGCTTTACAGGCGGCGATCAGGATTCGCGTCTTAAATTTCTGGAGTCAATGGTAGAGCTGGAAACGAGGGTAACGCCGACGTCTCTCGGTACCCTAGGCGCGGTTGCGGCCGATGCTGGTAATGCTCTTGAGAACTTTGACATTCTATCGCAAACCTACTCTGACATCTTTGGCTCCGAATGGGGCGAAGAGACAAAGGAAAAGTACAGCCTCGAAGCGTTCAAAGGGTGGATCGAGGAACTCAAAACACTGATCTATACGGTTCCAACGGAAATGCAGACGCAGATCATCACCTACTTCGACGCGGCAACGTCCACCACGCTGAGCAGCGTAAAAACGTCGGTCAGCACAATCATCGCCGGTTCGATCGAGCATATTCGTGGCTTTAAGAACGGTTTCAAGATCGCCGGCATGTACCTGATTCAGGGTCTGGAAAGCGGCATCCGTGAAAACGGATACTTGGCATCCAACGCAGCTTACAGCGTCGGTGCCAATGCCGTGAAGCAGCTGCGGCTCGGTATGGGTGTTGAGTCGCCTTCCTGGAAGGCGTACGAAGCAGCCGGATTCCTGATTGAAGGCGGCGTGAACGGTCTGCACGACAAGGGGTCCCTGCTGGAAGCCGAGGCCATGGACGTTGGCACCAACACGGCGGATGCGCTCCGCACGGTGATGGCCAGTCTGTCCGCAAGCCTGGCGGAGGATATGGACCCGAACCCGACGATCCGGCCGGTGCTGGATCTGTCGGATGTTGAGAACGGCACCGCGTATATGCGCGGCCTGTTCACGGACCCGAGGTACGGTTTCAGCGCCTACAATTCCGCCTCCATGGCGGCTCGGGTCAGCGCGGATGGCGGTCCCAGTTACGTACGAACCACCGCGCAAAGTCCTGATATGTCCGAGATCGCGGATCGTCTGGACAGTCTGGCAGAATCCATGACCCACCTCCAGGTCGTACTGGAGACTGGTGTATTGGTTGGCCAGCTGACGCCGGCGATCGACAGAGAGCTCGGACGATCCTACATGAGGAGCGGCAGAGGAGGCTGATAAGCTCTGCCGCCCTTCTTTTGGAGTGAGGAATCATGTATCATTCGATCACGTTTGGTGAAAAGAACAGCTGGGATGACTGGTATCTGATCCCTACCTCCCGGCCGGTTGTGGCACAACCGAAAGTAAAAACCAAGTACATTGATATTCCCGGAGCGGATGGCCAGCTGGATCTGACAGAGCTTCTGGCTGGCCGTCCGCTCTATGATATGAGAACCGGAAGCTGGGAATTCATCCTCCAGCCGGAAAACTGGGCCTTTGAAGACGCCATCAGCGTCATCATGGGATATTTGCACGGCAGGCGGATGCACGTGATCCTGGAGGATGACCCCGGCTGGTATTACGAGGGCCGGCTGGAAGTGAACGCGCTGAAATGTGACAAGTTCTATAACACGATCACGATCAACTACAGCCTCGGGCCATATAAGTATTCACTGACCGGCGACGAAGTTTCGCTGTAAAGGAGGGCAGCATGTTCAAGATATTTCTGGACGGAATTGTGATCCACGATACAACGTCAGCCAAGCCTTCCGAAAAGGTGTTCAGCCCGTCACTGAAGTTGGAACTGAACAAGTCCGGTACGCTGGGCTTCTCGGTTCTCCCGAATCACGAATGCTATACCAGGCTTCATCCGCTGAAGAGCATGGTCGCCGTTACAATGAACGATCAGGTGATCTACCGCGGGCGGGTGCTGACGGTGGATACTGATATTAACCTGCAAAAGCAGGTTTCCTGCGAGGGGGACTTCGCGTTCTTTGTGGACACGGTGCAGATGACCGGCGAATTTACAGAGACCGTCACCGAGCACTTCCAGCGGATCATCTTGCAGCACAACCAGCAAGCCGATCCGGAGAAACGCTTTGAGATCGGTGTTGTGACGATCCGGGATGCCGCCAAAACGGAAACCTGGTCCACAACGTCCTATGGTGATTCCCAGAAAACGATCCAGAACGACCTGATTGACGTGTTCGGCGGTTATATCCGAATGCGGTATGAGGCAAACGGAACCTTCGTGGATTACATCAAGGACTATGGTGTGGAAAGCGCACAGCCGTTGGCCTTTGGTGTAAACATGCTGACCTTCGGACAGACGGAGTCCGGGGATGATATTTTCACGGTGCTGCTGCCCACCGGGGACAATAACCTGACCATCGCCGACGCCAACAATGGCAGCATATTTCTGGAGAATCCGGAGGGCATTGCCCGGTACGGCCGGATTGTGCGGGTGCAGGACTTCGCCGGCAAAACCACGGCAGCAGACCTGAAAGCGGCCGCCCAGGCCTACATGAACGAAAACTACCACACGATCCCACTGAATTTCAGCATCAAGGCGATCGATCTGCATCTGCTGGATGGCTCTCTTGCGCCCTTCAGCCTGGGCTATGTGTATCCGATCAAATCCGAACCGCACGGAATCGATACGAAGCTGATCTGCTCCGCGATTCAGTACGACCTGGCTGCGCCGGAAAACACGACGCTGGATCTTGGCGATCAGCAGGTTCTGACTCCAGTCGGTTCCCACCAGAAAGCTCAAGCCTCCAAGAAGCGTGGCGGCGGAGGCGGCGGAGGCGGCGGAGGCGGCGGAGGCGGCATCACGAAAATCTCCTCATCACAGATTGAGTGGGAAAAAGAAACGTGGTATTGGCATAATAATGAGATCAAGGGCATTAAGATCGATGCGGCAAAGATCAAGGACTTCTTGACCGAGCACTTTCAGTTTGAGCACGGCGTTGGTAACGAACTGGAAATCTTGAATTCAATCAAATGCTACGGGGACGCCGAGTTTACAGGAAACCTTACCGTCTTGGGCGGCGATGGAATCATTCAGACAGGTTTTCTTGACGCAAGAACCGCGTCCATAGACACGCTCGACGTTGCTGACAGGCAGGCAAGCTGGAAGACAAAAAGCGTATGCACCGACCGTGGGACGATTACGCTGCCTACCGTTTCGACGATTGCAAATCCTCATTTTTATTTGTACACCAGTTCTGCCAGTAACCGAGAGCCGACTGGCGTAGTATATGGATACCTGGTTACTGGTCATACGGACGGATCGGTAGGCAGTGCTAAATACGAAAACATTTACTATCTTGGAAGGGAGAGCGGAGATGAATAAATACGAAATGATCAGCAGCATTCTGGCGGATGTGAACAGTCTGCACATCGCTGGCGTGCAGCATTGGAAGACTGCGGTAGAGATCATCTCCAAGCTGCTCGCCTTGCAGAAGGGGCTCCAGGAAGAGGAAGAAAAGCATCGGGAGCAGATTCAGGCACTTGAAAAGGAGCTGATGAATCGGCCGCGGGTGGTCATCAATGACGACGGCACCCTGTCCATCGGCGGTGAAACTTTCTCCGCCAAATACCTTGAATCAAATCAAAATGGGGGTGAATCATCTTGATCGTACCGCATCGTTACCGTGTTGACATCAGTCAGCCAATGACACCGCGATACCTCCCGGAGACTTTGTTCTATTCCGACAATCGCGCGGACGAATTCCAGGTGGAACTGGTCAACGGGCTGGAGCCGGTTGACCTGATTGGTCATACGGTCATCGGATATTTCGTCCGGGAAGGCAGCGGCGAGACCATCATCCTGAATTCGACGCGGATTCTGTATAATGTGGCCTCCGTCGTGCTGGAATCTTCCTGCTACGGTCAGGAAGGGCGCTGCGCCATCGTGATCCAGGTTAGCGACTCTTCGTCCAAGAAGACGGTCTTCATGGGCCATTGCAAGGTCGTGACCAGCCATACCGACACGTACATTGATCCGGGTTCGGTCGTGACAGATATTACCGAACTGATCAACATGTCCCAGCAGCTGTATAACGATCTGGAGGAAACGACGGAGCGCTTCGACGGGCTGTATCAGGATATTCTGGATGAGCTTGCCGGTTACAATGAAGCCATTGCAGCCTTTGACGAGCGAATTGACCGCCTTGCCGACACGTCGATCCACCATTATATTCAGGAAGCGGAGCCAACCGGCGATCTCCGGGACGGCGATCTCTGGACCTACAAGGGCATCTACAGCTGGAGCAATGCCGCTAGCGACTACGCCACCTGGCAGGCAATCTCCGCCAAGTCCTGGGGCGCTCTGTTCGGTTCCGGTACGGCCGGCGAAACAAAGACCTATTACAACGGAATCTGGCTGCTGATGGCGTCTGTCGACCTTGCCGATTTGCCGAGTTCCGAAAACAACGTATTCTGAGGAGGATGCTGAATGGCTAGCACTACGACCAACCTGAATCTGACCAAGCCGGCTCAGAGCGATGCCGTGAACATCGGCGTCATCAATACCAACATGGACCTGATCGATCAGGCTTTCGGGGCGCTGATGGGACGGATCTATCCTGTCGGCGCTATCTACATTTCGACCAATTCCACCAACCCCGGCACGCTCTTCGGTGGCACCTGGGTCCAGATCAAGGACTCTTTCCTGCTGGCTGCTGGCGACAACTACACGGCCGCATCTACCGGCGGTTCCGCTACGCACCAGCTGACGGAGGCTGAGCTTCCCAGTCACTCCCACACGCCGCCGAGCTCGGATACGTCCTGGCGGTTTGGGATGATCAAAGACATTTCCGGGCAGTCCGGTACAACGGAGTTCACCCCGGCTGCGGATGATGCGTCCAAACGGATGTACGTTGTCGCGTCCACCGGTGGCTACGGTGACATCGCGATTGCGGCCCGCACCGGTAACACCGGCAGCGGTCAGGCCTTTGAAACCATGCCGCCTTACCTGGCGGTCTACGTCTGGAAACGGACGGCTTAAGGAGGAATGACGTATGGCAACGTACACAATTCAGGATTCGACCCTTGAGAGTATTGGTGATGCCATACGCTCGAAAACCGGCGGCACAAGCAAGATGTCGCCGTCTCAGATGGTCACGGCCATTAACAATTTGGATCCAGGCGGTGGCGGCGGTGGAAATGTGCCCTCCGGCGGTACCACCGGGCAAGCCTTGGTCAAACGGTCTGACACGGACTTCGACACCGAGTGGGCCACGGTTCAGGGCGGTGGAGGAAGTGGTGCAGAGATTGACGACACCGCCGGTGCCGGGGACACAGACAAGGCTTGGAGCGCTGACAAGATTACGACCGAACTGGCCGGGAAGCAGGCGACGCTGCCGAGCGGTGGAACGGCGAATCAGGTACTGGCCCTGGATTCACAGGGAAATTTGGTGTGGATCGATAAGGTAAGCATTTCCGCGAATCTGGCGACCGGAGTGCAGATTGCCGCCATCCGTGTTGACGGAAGCCTGACTCGCATTTACGCTCCGACAGTAGAGGTGGTGAGGCTGGCATGATCTATCTGGGAAACAAGCCGGTGGGGGTGGACTATATGCCCTGCGGAAGCTTCACGAAGCACGTATCTATGACAGCCGCTGCCGAAAGCCCCAATTCCGCGCTTGAATTTACAAACCCGCTTGGCGTTGTGCCAAAACTGGTTGTAGTGAAGCGGGACACTTTGACGACAAGCCGCGTTTCGTCTGTTGTCATCAGCACGGAGGCAAACATCGGAGGCGTCTTGTATGGCAATTCCAGTGGCGTAGCAACCAGCACCGGCTATGGTATTGTTAGCGAATATACCGGAAGCTACAAGACCGCTTATCTTGGAGCAAACATGATCCAGCTTGCCAAAATCACTTCGTCCATCGGTTATACGGCGACTGATTATAACGTAGATATTTATGCATAAGGGGGTGACTACATGAGTCTTCAAAAAATCGTTTACCTTACCGAAGCGCAGGCGCAGACGCTGTTTGCCAACGGTACAATCACCGTTGACGGCGTGACTGTTACCTACAGCGCAGATGACCTGTATGTCACTCCTGCCAGCCCTGCGGCAGAGGTATCCATTGTTGCACCGTCCAGCGGCAACACGTTCACCCTTGACCCGTGTCCCGTTACCTACAATTTCGGTGAAAAGGCCGAGCTGACTGTAACCGTAACGGCTACAACACAGTACCATTTCATGTTCAGTTGTCCTTCCAGTGCTGCTACTGTCCTGACGATCACGGGTATCACCGGCAAGACGGGCGATACCACGCTTGAAGCAGGCGGCACGTATGAAGTGGACGTTTGGGCCGGGATCGCTTTCATTAAGAAGCTTGAAGTGGAGGCGGTCACATGACAATGCTGCTTCGTCGTGGGATGATGCTGGGGCAGACTGGCGGGGGCGGCGACCTGCCTGCGGGGTATCGGCAGGTGGCGTATCTGCAAAACGGAACAACCGAGTTCATTAAAACCGATTACATACCGCCGCTGAATCAGGACATCCGGGTCACGTTTGACTATGCGCTGACGCAAACCTTGACCAACAGCAACAACGCATTCTTTGGCTACATCAACACAACCGGGTCTTACAAGAAGCTGTTTGTCAACTGCCAGAGCGGGAACAAATGGCAGGCTGCAAGCGGACTGCTTACCAGTGACTCAATCCTTCAGGGCGTTGGTGTTACAATAGGACAGAAATATCATGGTGAGCTGACCTACAACGGTCTAACAATTGGCGGCAGCTCCGACACGTTCAGCACTGAAACAACAAGCGGAAACGCGCTGGGTATCTACATCTTTACCAGACGCAGGGCTGCCGGCGCAAATGCTCTGACACCCGGACTGCGGCTGTACTCTCTGAAATTCTACAACGGGAGTGCGCTAGAAGCTGATTTTGTGCCTTGTGTACGTGTCAGCGATGACGAACCAGGCATGTACGATACCGTCAGCGGAACCTTCTACACCAACGCCGGAACCGGAGAGTTTGTGGCGGGGCCGGATGTGCCGAGGTAATATTTGCCGGGCGAAACAGTCCGTATTACGGGCTGACGAATATCAGTCAAGCATAACAGGAGGTATGAACTATGGCACGTACTATCTACATCGTCAACGCGACCCAGGTCGTTACCAGCGAGGCCCATCCGGAGGGTATCTATTCCGTGAAGCCTGACTACCCAAAGACATTTGACAGCGCGAGATACGACAATAGCCCTGAACGAACTTTTGAGATCGCCGAGGCGGAATATCGTGCTTGTGAGAGCGCTATGCTGCTGGACACCAACCCCACGCGGGTGATGCAGACTATCACCATGGAGCGTTCGGACGGCACTCCCTATTATCATCGCAGCAAGGGCGCGTTCCCGGTTGTTTCCGAACCAGAACCAGAACCTGAACCCGAAGCTGAGTGATATTTTAACATAGCCGGAACCTTGGAAAGGAGGTGGTTCCATTGGGCTAAGCGCGATGTTCTATGAGTATTTCACAAAACAATAAAGAACAGAAAGGATTTTGGATCATGACCACGGAAAACAATGGTATGTATATGCCTGTCGCGCCTGCTTATGGCGGCTTTGGCGGTAACGACGGACTGTTCGGCGGGAACGGCGCCTGGTTCATCCTGATCCTGCTTGCCATGTTTGGCTGGGGCAATGGCTTCGGCAATAACGGCTTCAACGGCAATGGCGCCGTTGGCGCTGATATTCAGCGTGGGTTTGATCAGGCTGCGCTGACCAATGGTCTTACAAATGTTCAGACTGCGATTTGCAATGGTTTCGCCGGTGTCAATCAGGGCATCTCCAATGGCTTTGCCCAGGCCGAGATCGCTGCGAACAGCCGCCAGATGGCCGACATGAACCAGCAGTTCGCGCTTCAGTCCTCCATGCAGAATTGCTGTTGTGAGAACCGTGCGGGGCTTGCCGACCTGAAGTATACGGTTGCAACGGAAGCCTGCGCGGACCGCAATGCTGTTTCCAATGCTCTCCGTGATGTGCTGGAAGCCAACAATGCCTCCACGCAGCGTATTCTGGACATGATGTGCCAGGACAAGATCGACGCTAAGAATGAGCGGATCGCAGAGCTCCAGCAGCAGCTACAGATGGCTCAGCTGGCGGCTTCTCAGGGCGCTCAGACGGCCGCGATCCTGGCAAATAACGAAGCCCAGACCGCTGCGCTTGAACGCTACCTGGCTCCCACCCCGATTCCTGCTTATGTTGTCCAGAATCCCAGCTGCTGTAATCAGTTTGGCAATTATGGCTGCGGCTGCAGCATGACCTGACGGACACCGCACCTGATCATATAGGGCCGTCGCGGTATCCGAACGCACTGCGGCGGCTCTTATTTGTTGATTGGAGGAAATCAAAATGGCAGAATTTACCTACAACGAGGTCCAGCTTGTGCAGGCTGGAGCTCCGGCACTGCTGGATACGACGATTGGATGCAACCGCGGCTACGTCATTCATCGCCCTGGCAGTGGTATCCTGACGCTTCGTGGCATGGTGAATAACCCCTGTGCCAACTTTGCGCGGTATCGTGTGTCCTTCGACGGCAACATCGCTATCCCGACGGGAGGTGCGGTAGGTGAAATCCAGCTTGCTGCGGCTATTGGCGGAGAAGTTGTCCCGACCAGCATTGCGGCCGCTACGCCGGCAGACGTGGAGCAGTATTGGAATGTCAGCGGCTTCGCTATTATTGATGTTCCGAAAGGCTGCTGCTACACCGTCGCTGTGGAAAATGCTTCCGTCAGCCCGACTCCGGCGACCACGCCCGCCCCCGCGCTGAATCTGCGGAACCTGAATGTCGAAGTCGCCAGGCTTGCTTAAGGAGGATATTATGGAACATTACGAAGCGCTTGAGAAGGCCATGTGCAAAGAGCTCGAAGCTATTGAGCAGAAGCTGAAGAACGGCACCGAAATGAGTGTTCAGGATCTGGACCGTGTGGACAAGCTGACCCATGCGATGAAGAGCCTTGCAACGTACAAGGCAATGAAGGAAGCGGAAGAATACGAAGGCGGCATGAGCGGTCGTCGTGGCCGCGGGATGAATGGCCGCTTTGTAAGCCGCGCTGACGGCAATAGCTACACGGAAGGATATTCGCAGGGCTATGCGGAAGCCATGCGGAGAAGCGGCTACCTGCCCTGATCGGGTCGCAAGGAATTTCACTCGTATGATGAGGGACGGAGGAGCGACAACTCCTCCGCCTTTTTACTTTCATGAGTGAGGTGAGCACCGATGTGGATTCAAACCAACCCGAATCCAAAGAAAAAGATGGTCCCGGACTGCGTGATCCGAGCCATCAGCATCGCACTGAATGTTCCCTGGTACGATGTTTATGACGATTTGTGCGAAGTCGGACGAATGGATTGCAACGTTCCATCTGCAGACGCCGTGTGGGGGCATTATCTGCGGATGCTTGGCGCTGAGCCGTTTTTGCTTCCGGAGTCCTGCCCGCAATGCACCACGGTGAGAGAGTTCGCATCACGATACCCGAAAGGCATTTACATCATCGGGACAGGCGGACACGCAGTAGCGATCATCGACGGTGATTACTACGACAGCTGGGATTCAGGAGACGAGATTCCGTCGTTCTTTTGGCTGATCAATCATTGAAAGGAGCATTGTGCATGCCTTACAACCCTAGCAACGGAAGCTATTACAACGCGTGGAACAACATGTATTACCCGCAGCCGAACACCCTTGGGCAGCCCGTAATGCCGCAGAGCTATGCACAGCAGCCATCCACCCCGTCTCAGGGGATCATCTGGGTAGACGGGGAGGTCGGTGCAAAAGCTTTCCAGATGCCACAAGGATGGCCTGCCGGTGCTCCGATTCCGCTGTGGGATACGAATGACCAGATCATTTACCTGAAGAGCATGAACCAGATGGGCATGCCGAATCCGCTTCAGAAGATCCGGTATACGATCGAGGAGACTCAGGCGCAGCAGCTTCTTCCTTCTCCCGTGTCCGGAAACACGCAGGAAGTTCATAATTATGCCACAAAGGAAGATCTGGACCGCATGAAAGAGGAAATCCGGGAAATGCTAAAAGGCAATCAGTCCGGACGGAATCAAAATGGAAGTAATTCCGGAGAGCGGGGTGGCAATCGATGAACCCGCTTTACCAGATGTTCTCCGGCGGAGGCCCGCAGTTCCAGAATCCGATGCAGAAGATGAACTTCATCATGCAGGCCATGCAGAATCCGGCGATGTTTGTGAAGCGGCAATTCCCAGACATTCCGGATAACATCTCGAATGACCCGAATCAGATTCTCCGTTACATTCAGCAGACGCGCGGAATCTCGGATCAGCAGATCCAGCAGCTTTACAGCATGTACAGAGGGTGATGCGGATGGGCTTCGTGATATTTGGACTGGGCGCGGTGATCGGATTCCTGATCTGCGCAATGTTCTCCATGAAGGAAGAATAAAGGTCGGCATGGGAGGAATCGGATGCTTTTGAATCGAAAAGATATTCCGTGGTCCGGGCAGAACCTTGACAATTCCATACCGGGTATCAGCCAAAAGGAAGTGATGCGTGTGCTGAATGCGCACATGACTCTTTTGACTTATATTGACGCCTGGATGAATACATTCAAGAAACGTACCCTGAAACCATCCTCCTACAGCAGACTGGCTACCTCGGCCAAGGCGTTGTCCGATTATCCAATCGCTCAACGCCAGGTCGGGGACATTTCGTTCTTCGACGTACAGGATTACATCAACCAGCTGGCAGATGACGGCTATGCTTTCACGACGATCCAGAAGCAGTTTCGTCTTTTGACAGCGCCACTAAAGCAAGCAGCTGCCATGCACATCATCCAGTCCGATCCGACAGTTGGCGTCAGTCTTCCGTCTTCGGTCAATGTAAAGAAACCGAAGCGGGATGTCGTCTCCTATGACAAGGAAGAGCAGGCGAAGATCTGGCGGGCCATCTGCCAAAGCCGCGGGATTGGTGCAGTGTGCATTGGCTTCATGCTTGAAACCGGGGTCAGAGTAGGGGAAGCCCTGGCTCTCCGGTGGAAGGACGTGGACATCGCCAGAAACCGTGTGAAGATCGGCGCAACGGTTGTCAATCTGATGCATAAATCAAAGGCCTATGTCCAGGATTCCCCAAAGTCGATTTCAAGCAACCGCATCGTCCCGCTGACAAAGCAGGCAATTGAGTTGCTGATGAAAGCACGAGCGCTCTCGGACACCGAATGGGTGTTTGAGAACCGCGGAGACCGGCTGTCCTACGCCGCACTGGTCTATCAAACAAAACAAATCTGCGCGGAAGCCGGCGTAGAATACCACGGTGAACATGTCTTTCGGCATACGTTCGCCACGAATTGCTACTACAAAGGCGTCGACGTAAAGATATTGTCCAAGATTCTCGGGCATTCGGACACGTCCGTCACTTACAACGTGTATGTGAATCTTTATGAAGATGCGTTCAATGACATGTACCGAGCCATTACGAGTTGAGCAAAGGTCCAAACGGATTTTCTCCAAAGGTCTTGGCTCAATAGGGCAAAACAAATCAGGCTCCGGGTCGCGTCCGAAGCCTGATTTCTAAAGAATTTCCGAGGTGCCATCCGGATTTGAACCGGAGAATGAAGGTTTTGCAGACCATAAATCTGGCTGATACCCGGCGTGGTGCATCTCAATACTGGAGGGATACGTATGATCCGGGCCGAACAGTTTGCAGAGAAGTCGAGAGTGCCCATCGACGAGAAGTGGGGTTATATTCTGGGAAAGCGAGGGCAAGTGTGGACCCAGCGCGACCAGAATGCCGCCACAGACGAGATGATAGTCAAATACGGTAAGAAATGGGTGGGCCGACGGGTGGCGGACTGCTCAGGCCTGGTGAAGTGGGCGTTGATCGAGCTCGGGAGCAATTGCGCACACGGATCGAACTCCATTTGGAAAGGATATTTGAAGAAAAAAGGAACGACCTCTGACCATCAGATGAAGGATGGCGAGGTCGTTTTTAAGTTCCGTAAAACGGATGGTAAGGATGATTATTACCACATCGGAGTTTACGACGGCGGATATGTGAATCAGGCGCAATCCACGGCGAACGGCTGTAGAAGGACGAAGTTTGACTCAAGCTGGACGCACTGGGGGCAGCTGAAAGACATTGACTACAGCGGAGAGTCCGTGGATCCGGAAGATCGGGAGGCGTTTCATTTGGGTGAGTATGAAGTGACTGCTAAAAGCGGTAAAACTGTTCGGATGCGTAAGAACCCGAACAAGAACGCGGGCATCGTGACAGAGGTGCCAGTTGGGGCGAAGGTTCGCGTGGTGGAGGACACGAATGAGCAATTTGCCGAGATCGAGTACACCATCAAGGGGTACATGATGAAAGATTTTCTGAAAGGGGTTTGAAAGATGGACCCTATGATTGAACGAATCATTACGATCATCGGTTCTGTTCTGGTGTCATCCGGATTCTGGGGGTTCATTCTGGCAAGGATGAACAAGCGTGATGAGCAGCTGCGGAGCATGGAGACGGCTCGTTCGAACGAGCGTAAACTGCTGCTTGGGCTCGCCCACGATCGGATCATGGGACTTGGGATGAGTTACATCGAGCGTGGGTGGTTGACAAAAGATGAGTATGAGAACATCCACGACTATTTGTATACGCCATACCGTGCAGAGGGCGGAAATGGCTCGGCGCAACGGATTATGGCAATCGTAGATGGGCTGCCGATACATGCTCCGTAACAGCACGGGGGGGGTAAGCATGAAGTATTACATTGGCTCCATGGCATATGGGCATGATGATATTCAGCACTTCGGAATCCTAGGAATGAAATGGGGTGTTCGGAGGTATCAGAATCCGGATGGGAGCCTTACGGATGAAGGCAGGCGACGGTACGATGTTGGCGATCAAAGGCTTGCAGCAAAGAACCAAAAGCGTCTTAACAAGCTTGCTAAAAACGGCAGGCCAAACAGTTTGTCTGAAGCTCACACGATCCCCAAAGGCACCATGATATACAGAACTACATCAACGGAGTCCGATACCTCCGGCGACGGCCCAAAATATGTGTCATATTTGGACGTTGATAGGGACCATTATAAAGGTGGATACATACGCAATAGAGACCGTGCAGACAAGGCATACGAGCATTCTTATGTGTCGACAACGGATATTAAAGTTCCAGGCCGCGAAGAATTAAAGGAAGTAATAAATAAAGCGGTTCAAGATAACAAGCTCGAAAAAGAAACAAGTAAGGCGTGGTTCGATATGGCCTTCCCTCCTGGGACGTGGACCAGGTACGAGTATCTTCAGTCTGGTGACGAGGCGGAAGTTGCTGCCCTGGCTAAAAAGGAAGTGACCAGGCTTATCGAGAAATACAAAACCATGACGCCAAACGAAGCATATTTCTTTGCTGCGCAGTCTTTGGGCCTTAACAAGAAACTTGGGAAAATAGTTTTCAGCGAACTTAAAAAGCGAGGATACAATGCAATAACGGATGAGGCCAGCGTTGGCGGGCAATCCGGGTGGTCTCTTGAAGGTGCTGATCCGCTGATAGTGTTTGATGCTTCGATACTCGAATCTGCCGGGTCCAAAGAGATTAGTGCTAAAGATGAGGATAAGGCCAGACAAAAGTTTAATAAATGGGAAACGGCAGCACGCCGTAACAGAAAGTGAGGAATAGCCATGAGCTTCAATAACAAAGTCTACGATTTCTTCAAGTTTGTAGCCCAGTATCTGCTGCCGGCATGTGGCACGCTATATTTTGCGCTGGCACGGATCTGGAATCTCCCGTACGGCTCTGAAGTCGTCGGAACCATCACCGCGGTGGACACGTTCCTCGGCATTCTGCTGGGCATCAGCTCCGCTAACTATACTGGAGAAGGTGTGATGACCGTGGATACCAGCGACGAAGAGGCTGATATTTACAACTTGGACCTGAATGTTCCGGTGTCCGATCTTGCCAACATGAAGAGCGTAACGTTCAAAGTTCAGCCTGGAAATAATCAGTAACTGATGCACGCCGGCACGGGGGCGGGGGGGGGTAAGTATGAAGTATTACATTGGTTCCATGGCATATGGGCATGAGGATATTCGTCACTTCGGAATCCTAGGAATGAAATGGGGCGTACGGCGGTATCAGAATCCGGATGGGACACTGACGGAGGAAGGGAAACAGCGGTACGCTAGAGTTACGGATTCAATAAAGGAGCATTACGATAGCATCAACAAAGCTACAAAAAAAAAGGCGAACGCAAAAAGAAGTAAAACAAATTGTAGATACAGACCCTCGGTTTGATGGGCTGCGCGCAGCAACGTCTAAATTAAATGACGCAGGAGAAAAATACGATAACGTTTATTACAAGTGTAGCAAAGACTTTTACGAAAAGAATCCATACTGGGATGGTTATGCGGCACAAGAGCGGCGAGAGCTTGAAAAACGGTACCCCGAATACAGAGAAGCATACAAGAAATATGAACAAACTTGTGTGACGTATGTTGAAGAAGTTCTAAAGGCGTCGCAAAGCGGAGCGTTTGATTGGACTCTAAAAGACGTTGCAGACCTTAACACAAACGACGAAAATATTATCGAAGATGGAAAGGCGAGAGCTTTGGCTTATATACTCAGTGGCAGGGATAGTTATGCTGCCGAATCCGTTGCCACCGATGCAAAATATACGGACTGGTCTAGCAAAGGTGCCGGATATAAAGAACGCTATGGGGCATTTTCTCGCAAAAAGAACTAAGCATTTTAATCAATGAAGGAAAACGTTCGCATAAAAAACGCCTTCTTAAATGAGGGAGAGACAGATATTCTCCCAAAAGGAGGAAGTTGTATGTTGAAGAAGGCTATTAAGGAACTTCGGCAGAAGAAGGAGCTGGAAAAGGCTTTCAACAAGCGGGGCAACGAGAAGCTGCTGATGCAGATGAACAATGCCAACTCCACCGAGGAGATCGACGCGATCCGGAAGGCGCGGGATGAGCTGAATGGTCGCAAGAAGCGGCCGGCGCTCGATCCCAACGTCATCCTGACGAGTCTGACCATGCTCGGTGGCGTTGGCTTGATCGGAGTGATCGAGCATAACGTTGGACCGATTAGTCAGAAAGGCTTTTCCTGGTTGACCGGATTCTTCAAGAAGGGAAAAGGAGGCGCGTAACAGCGCTTCCTCTTTTTATTTCAGGGGGGGGTTAGTATGAAGTATTACATCGGTTCCATGGCGTACGGGCGTGAGGATATTCAGCATCATGGAATTCTCGGAATGAAGTGGGGCGTACGGAGGTACCAGAATCCGGACGGGAGCTTGACTGAATTAGGGAAACTGCAAGCGCGACAGCAACGGCTGGATGAACAGAACGCTTATTGGACTAAAAACGCGCACCAGACATTTAGAAAAGGCCGCACGTATAAGCTTCAAAAAGATTTTATGAACATACACGACAATAATTTTAGTCGTGTAAGCGGAAAAGCAAGCGCTGAAGGCAAAAAAGCCGCCGACACTATGCGTAAAATCAGCAAAGAAGTTGAACGTGCACGCTCTGCGGAAAGGGATATTGTAAATAAAAAAGCGAACGAGCTTGAACAAATCGAAGAGGATAATCGCAGTAAGTTCAGTAAGTCTATGCGCGGATTATATTCAAAGCTCTTTCCGACAGAATTCAGAATAAAAACGGCGGAAGAGCAATACGCCAGGAGAATAAAAGCTGAGAAATCTGATGAGGCTCAGGCCGCCCATGCTACAAGGCGAGGAAAGGAAGGCGAATATTCGCGTCTCGTGCGTGAATTCAGGGACTCCCTCGCCAACACTGTAGGCAATGAGTTTATCGCTAGCGTTCCAAAAGAACTAAAAACGCAGGCAAAAGAATATGTTGAGTACATGATGGATTCCATGTGGCTGAAGAAGCGCGAAGTTTCAGACGTATTCGCATAAATTACAGCTCTTTCTATGAAAGACAATTGCTTAGTGATAGAGCGCCCTTAGGGGATCTGAAAGGGTAGCATTGCAAAAGAAAACGAGATCTAGACTCGTGACGGGGCTAAGTCCGAATACGTATCGGACGAACGGCGCTGAGGCGCCCATAAGCTGGCATGAAAAATCCGGCTGGCAATCGTGAATAATGGTCTCAAGGAGGATCCGCTTGATCTGCGGGTTCTCCTTTTTTATTTTTGCTTACCTACGCTAGGTATCGCAAAAATTTCAAGCCTCTTTATGAAAGAAAAGCCATAAGGCTTTCAAAAGGAGGAACCAATTATGTCTATCATGAACATGAAGAGGAACACGATCTGGGCGCTGCAAGAAGCCAAAGATGCGCGGGAAGCAAAGGAACTCATGGGAAGATGCTGCATGGAATGCAACGTCAGCTGCGTGGGGAATTGCCCCTGCGATAAAGGGTATATTTGCAGAGTCGAAGACACGTACCACGAAGTCATGGAGCTGCTGGCCCCTGGCGAAGACGATGACTGAGAAAGGGAGCGGTGAGCGCAAAGGAAGCTTGCCGCTCGCCTTTTATTTTTTCAGCGCGATGCGGAAAGGAGCTTGCCGAATGAAGATCATCAAGTACGACGGAACGAATCTGGATGAAATGCTCGAGCTTGCCGGAACCGATTTCATCGATAGCACCACAGCAATTTTGGATTTCACCGGCGCAGATTTGCATAACATGACTTTCAAAAATAAGAATTTTGCCAACGCCATTTTCGCTGGTGCTAATCTTCGCTGGGCCAAGTTCTGTAATGTGCATCTGTATTACGCAATTTTTCGCGGCGCGATTCTTAACGGTTTGGAGTTCGTAAACTGCTCGCTCAATTTCGCCAACTTTTTCGGAAGCAGCCTGGTCCATGCAAGTTTCAGGAATGACGACATTCGTTACGCGAATTTTGCGGGTGCAAACTTGGATTGCGCAGATTTCAGCAAGTCCTGTATTGACTATTCCGACTTCAACGACGCCTGCGCATATCACACAAAGTTCCCTTATATTCCCATGGCCTGCCCGGAAACCGGAAGCTTCGTCGGGTATAAGAAGTGCGTCATACAAGCCCCTTCTAAGCCTAAATATGGCATCGTCAAGTTGTTGATTCCGGAGGACGCAAAACGTTCCAGCGCTTTTGGCCGGAAGTGCCGGTGCAGCAAAGCGGAGGTGCTGGATATTCAGACGCTTGATGGAGTGTCCTTGGGTTCTTTGGCAATCGCTTATTCCCTGTACGACCGCTCGTTTGAATACAGGGTCGGAGAAACCGTGACGCCGGAAAACGGTTTTGACGAGGACCGTTTCGTCGAGTGCGCCGGTGGCATTCACTTCTTCCTGAATCGCCAGGAAGCAGTTGAGTATTGATCGAAGGAGGAATGATATTTGAGCTGGCTTGTATCATGGCTTCACGAACGCGGCATTACGGAGCGGGATGGACTGAAAAAGTCCGGACTGGACCCGTCCACCTATTATATTCTGCTCAGGGGCGGGGTCACGATCCCTCCCCTGGCCCTGCTTGCCGGGAAAAACCTCGGAATGACTGCCGACGAAGTGCGGCATATCGGAAAAACGCTGGACCCTGATATTTGGAAAGGAAGCGAACTGATCGGACATTGCCCGTACGTCACATCGCCAGACTGGCCTGAGATGGTCGCGGATTTTGATACGAAAGCGAACGCCTGCAAGTTTGACGAAAAGGAGCTTCAGCACCGGGAGGACGACTATTGCCTATGGTGCGGCAAGCTGATCAATGGCAAGAAAACGGGCAGCAGATATTGTTCGGACGAGTGCCAGAGCAGGTCGCATCGAACGTCGAAGATCGTTCACATGCTGGACTATGGTGAAGTGCAGCCGAATGTGGTCCGCACTTGTCCGGTATGCAGGGCGCTGTACATTGTACGGACGCCGACGAGCCGGAAAAGATATTGCAGCGAAACCTGCAAGGCGGAGGCCTCGCAGAAAAAGCATGCTGTATAGTGAAGGAGGTGGAGTATAAACCGTGATCGGAGGCCGAAGCCCTACGGGTGCGTCGGTTAGCCGGGAGTAATAGTTCAATGGTAGAACGCCCGAAAGGGAGACCCGAGTTCGAAGCTCGGAACCGTCTTTATACTTTTTTCGACTTTGAGAGGAAGGTGACCGTTGAATGGTGTATCCACCGCCACCAAGACTCGCATTTATGGCGTATTCGTACGGAAAAATCGCCGAGGCTGAATTGTTGGAATTGTTGGAATTGTGGTATGAGGAGCATCCGAAGACATCAGAAGAGGAGGAGCCAAATGACTAACGAAGGAACGAATCTTGATCGCGTGATTACCGCTCTTGACTGCTGCCAGCATGGTTCCCTGTCCGCTTGCGATTCCTGCCCGTATCACTACCATAAGGAGGATGGCGATACGGATGGGGACAACTACCGCTGCACGACGATGTTCCGGGAAGCAAAGGAACTGCTGGAAGACATCCGCAGTTTCTTCAGCAGCTTCAAGCCGCTGGATTGATCGCAAAACTGCCATGCTTCTTTATGAGGGAGAAACCCGAGAAAGGAGCGAGGAATCATGTTTGGACCGATCGAGTGGCTGATATTTGCCGGACTGCTTGTGACGTGCATCTACACTTGCCTGAACGCTGGGTAACTGCAAAAGGAAGCCAAAAATGCAACGGCTTCCTTTTTTCGCAGAATCAGCAATCCCTCATATGAGGAGGTGGTTCGCAATGTCGAACATTATGAGATGGATTCTGATCTATTTGGACGCCGGGGTAATCATGTATATGGTTTACACGATGATCACATGGATCTCCGTTTTCATTGGTGTATGGAAACGGTGTACAATCAAATGGGCTTACATGGGTATGGGCGCCCTGATGACCGGTACGCTGGAGGGCTATATTGCCGAATGGAAATGGACGATCGTTGCGATCCTGTTGTGGCCATTGCAAGTGCCATTCGCGTACTATAACTGGTTCAAAATCTATCCGCTATGTGTGAGAAGAATCGCGAATGCCATCGAATACGCAGAAAGCGTTGGGGCTTAACAGCCCTTTCGCTTTTTGTTTCGCTGAGGAGGTTACAACCATGACCGAAAATGAAAGGTTTGAAGTAATTGCCGGAGCATGGTTCCAGATGAAGGAAACGATGAACAACATCATCGAACGTGATACGGACGAAAGGAGGCGTGAAGCGTACACGGATATTCTTGGACTTATGAAAGGATACGAGGATCTGCTGGAGTTCGGCGAGGAGGTGAACTGACCAAGATTCTTTTTCGCAAATTCAACAGCCTCCTTTATGAAGAGCTGAAAGGAGGCTTGAAACATGAATCTGATTGTTTTCACGCTGGAGATCTGCCTGTTCGTACTGCTGGTGGTTGCGATTAAGGAGGTGATCGGCGGTATCATCCACGCGGAAAAGTCGGTAATGAGGAAAGCGAAGAAAAAGCTCAACAAATGGGCGCAGGACGTGTGAAAAACACGTCCTTTCCCTTTTTACGGAGGTTGGTATGCCATTCAAGGATATTTTGCTGATCGCCCTGTCCGTCATCATGATGCTGGTGCTGGCCCGCTGGGGATATTATGACGGCTATCGTACGGGCCACAAGGAAGGAATTCAGGAAACCTATGCCATGCTGCGGCATATTATGAGTCTTGCGACAAAGGAGGATGCGCATGAACATCAACAAGGAATGGTTGAACGGGATCTGGAGAGCAACGAGAGCCTGGACGGTAAAGAGAGCACCTGAAATTCTGACCACCATGGCGGTAACCGGAACCATCGGCACCGGAATTGCCGCGGCAAAAGCGGGCATGGACTCTGCTAAGGATATTCGCGAGGAAGAGGACCGAAAGAAGCGCCTGCTGACCTTTCGCGAAAAGGCCGCCCTGACCTGGACCAATTATATTTACGCGTTCGGCATCGGCGGCATCGCGATCGGCAGCGAGATCATGGCCGCCGTTCTTCAGAATCGTCGTCTGGATGCGGCAACGGCACTGCTGGCCGGCACACGGGAATACGTGGACATGCTGCAGAAGGCCGTGAAGGAGAAGGTCGGCGAAAAGCGCTACACGGATATTCGGGACGACGTATGCCGCCGGAAAATCGAAGAGAACCCTGTTACGGAGACGGTGGCGCTTCCAACCGGCAACGGCGATCATCTGATGTATGAAAGCATCAGTGGCCGATATTTCACCAGCGACATTGAGACGATCCGTGCCGCGGCGAACGACTTCATGAATGACATCATCAACGGCATGGCCATGTACGACAGCCTGAACTGCTGGTATGGTGCCATCGGCCTGCCAACCATCCGCCTGGGAGAAGATATTGGCTGGAATGTGGACAATCCGCTGAAGGTACGTTTCAGCACCATGATCGCGGCGGACGGACGGCCATGCATCATTCTGGATTACCTCACCATGCCCACGGACAGATATTCTCAAGTGTATTGAGGAGGGACGCCCATGCAAATGAATGAGATTCGCAGGGAGGTGTCTGACCGCTATGCCGGCGAAAACTGGAAACGCCGGGTAGCGGCCATGCCGGACAATCAGATCTTTGCCATCTACCGGAGCATGATGAACAGACCCGTGAAGCCGAAACCTCCGGCTTCCAACGAGCCAAAAGTGCAGCAGCTCAGCATGTTTGACATGGAGGAGATGCGATGACGAAGGAAGAGATGGCGGTTCGGGACAGCTACGTAGAGCTGCTGATTGCCAGGGCCGTGGCGCAGCTTATTGACGAGGGGATCTTCCAGGGATATTCGGAGCGGAACCTGAATCAGCGTTCCTCGGGCGTGCTGCTGAAGTACCTGATGGCGGCGTCTCCGGAACGGGACGAGCTTGGTTTCGTCCGATATTTTTCGCAAATGCACCGGGACGAAATCCGGAGTCTCCGAAACGCTGGCCAGGCTACGCAGGTGGTACTCCAGCGGGCCAGAAGCCTGGCACCTTACTTTCTGGACGAGCTTGTCCGTTACGACCGAATGGCCAAAGCCCTTGCTGAACTTGAACAGACGGAGGAGGAAGCGGAATGATTACAGGTGAGACGATCAAAGCAATCCGGAAAGCGGAACACATGACACAAGCGGAGTTTGCCAGAATCATCGGATATTCCAGGCCCATGGTCTGCTTTGTGGAGCGCGGGCGTATGCCGATCTCGGGCCGGATGACGCTGATTCTGGTGTCGTGCTTTCCGCGGTATTTTCGTGCGTCGGAAGAACAGCCGGAAAAACAGGCCGAAAGCAGCCCGGCCATGATTCAGTTTGCCATCAGCATCCTGACAGGCAGCGGTTGGCTGGCGGAACACGATAAGCAGGTGATCACAGCCGCTCTGATGCCAGTAACTCAACCAGAACCGAAGACGCCGGACGGCTGGCATGATATTCAGACGCCTCCGGAAAAAGCCGGCATCTACAAAACCAGAGGGCGCACTGGCACCGGTTCCTACTATTACAACGGCCGGTCCATCTACTATGCGGACGGCTCCTGGTATTCGTTGAATGGGCATCCGATCGTCACGCCTGATTACTGGAAGGAGTGCACGGGTTGAGAGAACAAAAGATCTGCTGGATCGACGAGCGCAATGATATTGTGCGGTTCAACCACGCACAAATGGTGCGCAAGTGCCTGAAGATCTGGCTGCAAAACGTGATCATTACATGCATCGGCATCCTGCTGATCATGGGAACGGGGAGGTTGGCCTTATGGCTTTTGTCGGGGATCGGCCCGGTCATGTATATTCGATAAACCCGGCGGTGAAGTTCTACATGCGGAACGGAAAATTCTACTGGGCGGTCAAGTCCAGAGGGTTTGACAGCCTGGAGGAAGCTGTTTCGGACGCCGACGGGTTCGTGATGACCGACCTTTCGCCGGAGGAAGTGGAGACCATGATCGGCATCCACCATTCGGAAGGTTACGGAAAGGTCGGATATTTCAAGAGCAAGAACTTTCGGGAAAGCGATTCGCAGCTTTAACACGCCTTTCTATGAAGAAAGGAAGGTGATCTACATGATCAAACTGCGGAAACCAATCCGAATTGAGGATCAAGAAACCGAAGTGAGTCTGCGCATTCATAAATCGTTGCTTGCTTATGATTTGATAGGTTATGTAACTGCAAAATATCATACGATTCCAGAGAAGACATGGATCGATCTAATTAGGCAGTGCCTGCAGAGCATCAAGCAATACGACGAGGATGAATACAAGGTATTGAACGATTTCGTTAGATTTTTCATAAAAGATTATAGGGCATATTTTCGTAAAGTAGAAGAACCTGACAATGTGAAGGAGTGACAACTCCTTCTCTCTTTTTACGGATATTTAAGGAGGTTTTGCGGAATGATCATTCGGCTTGGAGACCATCCGTTCATGCAGATCACCGATATTGAAGATATACCGATACAGATCTTCAGAGTCAACGAAGTTAGTGGAGTACAATCAAGCAATGATGGCGCGAAATTCTTCAAGAAAGGCGACCAGTATCTGTGGCGACTGCAGGACTCCAACACCTTTATTGAAAGAAGCGGTTTCAATACGCTGGAAGCAGCTGTAGCAGACGCCAATCAGTTTGCAAAATGATATTTAAGGAGGAAGCGGTATGGAAGTAAAAGTCGTAAAGCCTGTTGCGGAGATCATTTACCCCCAATGGCCGGAGGAAGCAAAGAAAGAGCTGACATACGTCGGAGAGGCGGCGAGAGTCTGCTATCGTGGCAGCCTTCCGAAAGATTTCGATAATTTCGACGAGCTGACGAAATTCATTCGCAAACTGATCGAGAATCAGCACGAAAGCCCGCTGGAGCATGCGTCCATGATGGTCAACTTCGTGGTGGACCGCGGCGTTGCCAATGAGCTTGTCCGCCACCGGATCGCCAGCTATACGCAGGAGTCCACCCGGTATTGCAATTACGCCAACGACAAATTCGGGAACACCATCGAGTTCCTGGATTTTTCCGGAGCGCTGTGCTATGACCCGTCCTGGCGCAAGCTTTCCCTGGAGCAAGGCGGCTCCATCATGCTGGAGTGGCTGGACGCTTGTAAGGACGCGGCCAACCATTATGAAAAGCTGATTCAGCTGGGTGCTTCACCCCAAATTGCCCGGGGCGTGCTGAATCTTTCCACCAAAACGCAGCTGGTCATGACCGCAAATCTCAGGGAATGGCGGCATTTCTTCATGCTCCGGGCGGCCAACAGCACCGGAAAGGCTCATCCCCAGATGCAGCAGGTGGCAAGAATGCTGCTGAACGAAGCATCGAGCCTTTTCCCTGGCGTTTTCGATGATATTTGGGATCTGGTAGAGGAAGAAGAGCGGGCATGATGGAATGGCTCGCAAAAACAACAAGCCTTGTAATGAACCACGAGGCATCGTGGAAATCAACACAAATCTGAGGAGGATGAATCATGAACAAGAAGTCTGTTGTGTACGGTGTGCTGGCTGGTCTGCTGTCTGGTGCCGCTGCCTATGGTATTGGCAAGGCCCTGAAGGGACGGAGCAAGAACGACGATGACGATCAGGACTACCTGGACGAAGAGGAAGACAACGAGGAAGAGGAAACTGAAGACACGGATGCCGAGTGAAAACAGTTGGGAGCTGGTGTAAACAACACCGCTCCCTGCTTTTTTCGCCGGATATTTGAAGGGAGGGGCATACCTGTGCCGTTATGGAAGAGAGCTACGGAGAAAGTAACAAATCATGCCGTAAAGACGGCGAAGAAAAACCTCAGCGAAACAGTAACGGATATTCTGCCCCTGGCCGTCATGCTGATCGGTTTCGGCGTTACCCTGTTCTCCGGGAATTCTTCGTCCAAAAGCATGCACCCGGTGAATGTCGTCATCAAGATTGTCAATAATAAGTGAGGAGGATATTTATGGAGAAGAATGAGAAGAAGACCGTGTCTGTCACGCTTACCGGCAAGAACCTGTTCGGTATGGCCTATGGCATCGGAGGGGCGATGCTGGTCAATGCCATCGGCCGATATTTTGTGGCGCTGACCAAGGCCAATCGTGCCCACGGGTTCATGATGAACCTCGGCGTCAGTGCCATGAGCGGCCTGTTCATGGTGAGCGCGAAGCACTATGGCGAGGAACTCTACGATGAGATCGTCAACGTGATCAAACTCGTGGAGAACCTGGCCGGCAAAAGCGAAACCGTGGAAAGCACCGACGAAACCGACGACCGTCGATAAGGAGGATATTGCATGGCGCAGGTTGTAATGCCCGAAAACCAACACAGGGATATTCCGGAAAGACCGGCGGAACCGCAGCGTGCACCGCAAACGATCCAGGCACACAAAAAGAAGCGGACGATCACCGAACGCCTGGTCAACCTGTTCTTTTCGGACGACATCGACAACGTCCAGGACTACCTGGTCCATGATATTCTGATTCCAAACGTCCTGGACACCATCCTGTCCATGGTCAACAACGGCCTGGACATGTTGTTCCGCGATCTCCGGAAGGGAGGCCGGAGCGATGACGGAAACCCGTACCACCGGGACAGCCGGGAACGGACATTCGTGCAGCCGGACACCGGGCGCAGCCTTCGGAGCGCAGGCAGCCAGCGGAAGAGCCGGGCGATGCTGAATGACTATTATTTTGGCAACGAAGCCGAAGCCCGCTGGGTCGTGGACCAGCTGTGTGCCTACGCGGAGAAGTATGATTTTGTCTCCATCGACGATTACTATCAGCTGATCGGCGTTACCGGCAGCCATGTGGACCGGAACTGGGGCTGGCCTGTGGCGTCCATTGAAAACGCCAAGGTTTGCCGAGATCGGGACGGCTGGGTGATTGAGTTCGAGAAGGCGGTGCCGAGATGAGCGCACCGCTGAACCGCCAGGGCAGGAGACTATATGAGAAGCGGATACGCCATGCTTCGGACGTATATTTTTGTCCTGCCTGTCAGATGAAGACCAGACATGAGCGCACCAGCAGCAAGGACTACGCCGGAAAGGACGATCTGGCGTGTGAGCTGTGCGGAAACAGAACCATTCAGGGAACGAATCGAAAGGATATTTGAAGGAGGAAGCGACATGAGCGAAAACGGAACCCGCACTTTCAAGGAGCAGCAGATCGAATACTACGAGCAGATGTTTGAACGTGATGTACACAAGGCACTCTATGATATTCGCGTTCAGGTGGAGGCGCAGAAGCGCTATCTGGAAGAAACCCGCAAGACCGAAAAGGAGGGCGTCTGATGAGTTCGACGAAAGCGATCCTGTTTGCATTGAAAAAGGCCGCTCCGCAGATTCTGCTGTATACCGGCATCGGCAGCATGGTGGGTGGCACGGTCATGGGCTGCATGGCCAGTACCAGACTCAATGACGTGCTGGCGGAGGGCGAAGTGGCGGTCAAGAAGGCCGGAAATGATCAAAAGGCGATCCGGAAGGCCAAGCGGCATACGGCCGGTCAGGTCGCCAAGCTATATTTGCCCACGATTGCCCTGGAGGTCCTCGGTATTGGCTGCGTGATGGGCAGCGACGGGCTGATGCTCCGCCGGGAAGCCGGTTGGATTGCCGCCTACAAGGTGCTGGAGAAGGCCTACAACACCAGCCGCGGCAAGCTGGAGAACGGAGAATACTACGAAAAGGTGGAAGAAGGCGGAGAAGAAGCCACCGAAGCCACGAATCGACTTCTGGTCAAACCTGTTGGATATTCTGACAAAGACATGGGACCGTTCGACGAATACTTTGACGTGAATTGCCGCCTGTGGTCGGAGGATCCCGACATGACCATGGTGGCCATTCGCAACGCCATGTGGGACCTGAACAACATGCTGCAGCGGGATGGGCATGTGTTCCTGAACGACGTGCGGCGCAGGCTGGGATATTCGGATACGCCCACCGGTCAGAAGGTCGGCTGGATCCTGGACAAGAACGATCCGGAGCATCATGCCAACGTCATCGACTTCGGAAAAGAGGTGGATGATATTCTGAACGACCCGAGCCATCCCTTCCGTCTGGGGCAGCAGGAAGGCTTTGTGCTGCGGTTCCATCCGGACGGCGTGATCTGGGACAAGATCGGGTGGCATTGAAGGGCTGGGCTGCCGGAGGATGAATGGCAAGCCTTTTACCGGGAGATATTTGATCATCCGGCGGCCTGGCTGAAGCAATTGGCAGAGAGTGCAGATGCGGAAGGAGCGTGGCTGTATTGAAAAACACGACGTTTGTAAAAGTGTTGGCCGGTGCCGGCATCGGTATGACCGGACTGATGGTCGCCCGATATTTTCTGAAGAAGAAGCGTAACGAGAAAAAGTCTGAAGAATTGGCCAACAATACGGTGCTTACGGAGGGCGACAAGCCGGAGCTGGAGGCGCAGACCTATACGGATCTTGCGGAGACTTATACGGACGGCCTGAAGCAAATCAATGATATTTGCGCCGAGGTCATTCAGGAAGTGAAGAATGACGGGGCAGTCACAACGAAACACGAGCCCGCAAAGCCCTATTATATTTCCGCGGAGCTGTTTGAGGGCACCTGCCCGACCTACGAAAAGATCTACGTGACCTACTACACCGGCAATGATGTCTTCGTGGAAGACGAGACGGAGCATGTGGTGGCGGATCCGAATGCTGAATTCGGGCCTGGCATCCGGGAAACCGTGAAGAAGTACGAGAAGCGATCGGTTTATATTCGGAATGAGCAGCAAAGCCGCGATTACAAGATCGACGCGTCTGAAGGCTCGTGGAACGAAGGTGGCGAACAGACGAGTTGACGACTGTCGGCTATTTTGAAACGCTAAGCCGGATGGTGCGTGGAGGCGGGTACAGCTGTCTGCTGAAAACGCTCCATTCCCTTAGCTTTTTTGCCATCATTCCGCATGATGAGAACCGCGCTTTTGATGGCCTGGACCTCCGGAGGCAGCTGCATGTGAATGGTACGGAGGATATTCCCTGCACCATGCTGGAGATGATGATTGCTTTGTCGGAGCAGATGGCCTATGAAGTGCTGGACTCCATTTGTGAGATCGATCGGGCGGATATTTTCTGGGAGATGATCGGCAACCTCGGTCTTGGCGGGCTGGACGACGATGCCTTTTACGAGCTGGACGGAAGGGAACGGGTCGAACTGGCTGTGGAGCGTTTGCTGAACCGTACCTATTCGCCCAATGGAAAAGGCGGATTGTTCCCCCTTCGGGAGAGCCGATTTGATCAGCGGGAAGTGGAGCTTTGGTACCAGGCACAGGCTTATATTTGCGAAAATTACCTGAATCTGGACTGAAAAACGGTGTGACAAAAATTTGCACTGTGACAAAACTGCACAAAGAATTCAAGGATATTTTGGATACGAACCTGTTTCGTGTGACAAAAAAGTGTCACAGTGTGACGTTTTTGAAAGCGGTTTTGTCACACCAAAAACCTAATAAAATCAAGGGTTTGCGGCCTGTCTGTGACAAAAATGCAAAAATTCTCTTTCACTCTTATTGATTTTGAAAATTGATAATAATAAAAAGTTTTTGGGTGTGAAAAAATTTTTGTTTTGTCACACGAATACCGAGAGGAGCAAGCATGGACTTCTACACGATTAAAACCCGGCCCGGGAAGCAGAAAGGAGTTTTCGAGGTCTACCCGGACTTTCGAGTGATCCGGTCCAAGGACCTGATGGTCAAGGGTAAAAGCTTCTACGCAATCTGGGATGAGGAGAAGGGCCTGTGGAGCACAGATGAGTTCGATGTGCAGCGATTGGTTGATGACGATCTGCGCAGGGAGCGTGATCGACTTGAACCGACGCTGGCGGAGGGTTCCACGCTATCCGTGAAGTACATGAGCAACTTCTCCACCAAGTCCTGGAGTCAATTCCAGTTATATTTGAAGAACCTGAGCGACAACGCGCATACGCTGGACAATATGCTGACCTTCTCGAACCAGGATGTGAAGAAGAAGGATTATGTTTCCAAGCGGCTGCCCTATCCGTTGGAGCCCGGGGATTACAGCGCATGGGATGAACTTGTCGGCACACTATATTTGCCTGAGGAACGGGAGAAGCTGGAATGGGCAATCGGCGCCATTGTGGAGGGCGACGCCAAGGATATTCAGAAGTTCCTGGTTCTGTATGGCAAAGCGGGTGCCGGCAAGTCCACCATCCTGAACATTGTCCAGAAACTATTCGAGGGATATTACACCACCTTCGAGGCGAAGGCGCTCACCTCCGCCAGCAACACCTTCTCCACGGAAGTGTTCAAGAGCAATCCCCTGGTAGCGATCCAGCACGACGGCGACCTTAGCCGGATCGAAGATAATTCCAAACTGAACTCCATCGTCAGCCATGAAGAGATGACCATGCACGAAAAGTACAAGCCCAGTTACATGTCCAGGGCAAACTGTTTTCTGTTCATGGCCACCAACCGGCCGGTGAAGATCACGGATGCCAAGAGCGGCATCATCCGCCGATTGATCGACGTGATGCCCTCCGACAAGAAGCTGCCGGCCAACAGATATTTCGCGCTGATGAACCAGATCGACTTTCAGCTTGGCGCCATCGCCTACCACTGCCTGGAGGTCTACCGGAAGCTTGGCAAGCATTATTACGATGCTTACCGGCCGGTGGCGATGATGTATCAGACGGATATTTTCTTCAACTTCGTGGAGGACAGCTATGATGTGTTCCGGAATGCCCCCGGTGTTTCCCTGAAGGCCGCCTATGCCATGTGGAAGGTCTATCAGGAAGAGGGCGGCGCGGAATACAAGATGCCCAGGTACCGCTTCCGGGAGGAACTGAAGAACTATTTTTCCTCCTTCGAGGAAGTGGCCCGGGTGGATGACAAGCAGGTGCGCAGCTGGTACAGCGGATTTTTGGCGGATAAGTTCCAGAAGAAGACGGAACCGGAGAAAGAGCCGGAACGGATCATGACCCTGGAGCATGATATTTCCCTGCTGGACGAGCTTCTGGCCGATTGCCCGGCACAGTATGCCTCGGCCTCGGAAACCCCGACCACCAAATGGGCCAGCGTAGGGACATGCCTCCGTGATATTGATACGCACCGGCTGCATTATGTGAAACCCATCGGAAAGCTGAAGAACCTGATCGTCGTGGACTTCGATCTGCGGAACGAGAAGGGCGAAAAGGATCCGGCCAGGAATCTGGCTGCAGCGGCCCTCTGGCCTCCGACCTATGCGGAGTTCAGCAAGAGCTGCGGCGTGCATCTGCATTATCTTTACGATGGCGATCCCGATGCTCTCAGCGGTGTTTACAGCGAGGGAATCGAGATCAAGAAGTTTACGGGCGGGAGCAGTCTTCGGCGAAAGCTGACCAAATGCAATGATATTCCGGTGGCACACATCGCCAGCGGCCTCCCGCTGAAGGAGGCGAAACCGACGGTCAGTTTTGAGGCTGTGGCGAATGAGAAAGCACTTAGGACCATCATCCGGAAGAACCTGAACAAAGAATACCACGGAGACACCCGCTCCAGCATCGATTTCATTCACAAGGTGCTGGAAGACGCTTACGCCAGCGGCATGAAGTATGATGTGAGTGACATGCGGTCTGCCATCATGGCGTTTGCAAACCACAGCACCCATCAGGCGAACTACTGCATCGGCAAGGTCGGCGAGATGAAGTTCAGGTCAGAGGTGCCCAGCGAAGGGCAGGCCCAGTACGATTACGACGGTCTGATATTCTTCGATGTGGAAGTCTTTCCGAACCTCTTCCTGGTCAATTTCAAGGAAGAGGGAGAGGATAAGCCTTGCCTCCGGCTGATCAACCCTGGCCCGACAGATCTGGAACCGCTGTTGAAACGGAAGCTGGTGGGCTTCAACTGCCGCCGGTATGACAACCACATCGTCTATGCCCGGTGGATCGGATATTCCAACGAGCAGCTTTACAACCTGAGCCAGAAGATCGTGAACGGTCAGGGCGGTTTCTTCAGCGAAGCCTACAACCTGAGTTACACCGATGTGTATGACTTCTCCAGCAAGAAGCAGAGTTTGAAGAAATTCGAGATCGAGCTGGGGATTCATCATCAGGAGCTGGGTCTTCCCTGGGATCAGCCGGTGCCGGAGGAACGCTGGAATGAAGCGGCGGAATACTGCGACAACGACGTTCGCGCCACCGAGGCCGTGTTCCATGCCCGGAAGGCGGACTGGACCGCCCGGCAGATATTGGCGAACCTGGCCGGCATGACCGTCAACGACACCACGAACAGC
>Ga0326514_10000305_pt1 | contig 33384 bp, 27 predicted proteins | sample 3_2548_0518_D_FD_203653 | JGI IMG/M metagenome (GOLD analysis project Ga0326514, IMG submission 203653) | Bovine rumen microbial communities from UC Davis, California, United States - 3_2548_0518 | ecosystem: Host-associated > Mammals > Digestive system > Stomach > Rumen | place: USA... | reverse complement strand
CCTCCAAAATTCTCCGGGGGATATTTTTTGAGAACTTTTTAGATATTTTCCGGCAGCGATTTAATCTTTTCATCTCAATTCACATTCAATTCGAAACAATTCACTCACATTCCACAAAGATTAGACATCATTTACAGGAGCATAGACGTTATGAACACCCGCACCCGGATTGCCATACCTCGTTTTCTCCTTTCAAGTGATAACAGACCGATATTCTAGCGCCTGTGCTTCTGTAAATGACGCCTAATAGACTTTTGAAAGGAGACCTATATGGCTAAAAAGACACCAAAGGGACTTGACGATACTGGGCCAACCAGTACGCGAAGGACCGCAGCAGGTCGCGAGAGCGAATTGATTGACTTAGCTTACGATCTAGTTGCTCAGAGACTTCGAGATGGCACAGCCACGTCCCAGGAGACAACACATTTCTTGAAACTTGGCTCTATGCGAGCACGCAAGGAGGATAAATTACTCGAAGCACAGATCAAAGTAGCAGAGGCGAAAGCAGAAGCATACAGATCTGGACAGAACATGGAAGCTATGATGGCTGAGGCTATCAACGCTGTTAAGTCTTACCAGTCAGGCAGCACCTCAACAATGTTAAACACAGGTGACCGTCATGACTAGGTCTTACAGTGAGCTAATCAAGATTCCGAGCTTCGAAGAGCGCTTTAGATATTTGCAGCTCAACGGTTATGTCGGCGATGCTACCTTCGGATCACACCGGCATCTCAATCAGACACTTTACAGGAACCCCGAATGGCGGTCTGTGAGAAACAAGGTGATATTACGAGACAATGGCTGTGATCTCGCACATCCCGATTTCGAGATTCAAGGGCAAGCAGCCTACGTCCATCACATCAATCCAATTACTGTTGAAGATATTCTGGCCAAACGGTCGATCGTCTTCGATCTAGACAATCTTATCACAGTAAGTTTTCAGACACATCAGGCAATACACTATGGCACAGAAGACTTACTTCCTAAATTACCAATAGAGCGAAAACCAAATGATACATGTCCGTGGAGGTGACTAAATGAACGAGAGCATCTTAGACACGATAAAGAAGTTGCTTGGAGCAGCTCCAGCGTATACCCCTTTCGACGAGGACATCCTCGTTCACATAAATACTTACCTCCGGTCGCTAAACCAGCTTGGCGTTGGATCTAATAGCTTTACAGTTTCGTCTGACGTTGAGACATGGTCTGACTTTCTTGGAGAAGACACAGCGCTTTTCGCTCAGGTTAAGTCTTATTTGTACGGAAAAGTAAAGCTGGTCTTTGATCCGCCAACCAGCAGTATTGTACTGCAGGCTCTTAAAGAAGCGACTGATGAGAACGAATGGAGAATCATTGAGTACGCTGACCAGAAACGAAGGGAAGCTGGTGAGGACGAGTGAGCTTTGTTTACTACAACCCGAACCCTGAGAAGAAGACGGTTGGCGATTTCTCCAACGTATCACGCACGATCGATATTTCGATCTGGGCTGGATGCTGCCAGACAGTGACTCTTCGCAACACCGGAACACAGCCGATTCAGGCCAGAAACACGAACATTGACATTGACATCATAAGCCCGGTATAGAAAGGAGGTTTGCCTTATGGGAAATGAGATGAATGAAGACGAGATCAGACACATTCGTATGGGTAGTAATAGGTAAGGTTTCAATTGAGGGGCATCGGTTTGGTTTGCCCCTCTTCTTTTTCGAGAGGAGTACTTATGAGTCCTGAAACACAGCTTGTTGTGTTCACCGCCTTACTGTCTGCTGTAACGTCATCTGGAGTCATGTCCCTTGTTGTCTATCTTGTTCAGCGGCACGACCGTAAGAAGGAAAAAGAGGACGCTAAGAACTCAGCACAAAGCAAGATGCTTCTTGGGCTGGGACATGACAAGATCATTTATTTGACAGATAAGTTCGTCCGACGCGGCGGAATAACATTAAAGGAAAAAAGAAACTTAAAGTTTTTATGCGAACCGTATTTTGCTCTTGGCGGTAATGGAGATGCCAAGATCGGCAACGAGGCGTGCGACCGGCTTCCAGTGATTTCAGACGAGGAAGCTGACGAGATGGACGCTGCAATTCACCGAAGAGAATACGGCTTAAACAATAAATAAAGCTTAGGAGGTGAAAAATCAAAATGGCTTACAACATGCTTTATGAGACATACGTCGGAGCTGATGATTACTCTTTAAGCTTGAAACACCACGGAATAAAAGGACAGAAGTGGGGCGTTAGACGTTTCCAGAACGCTGATGGATCGTTGACCGACGCCGGTAGAAAAAGATACGGATATAACCCTAAGGAAACAAAACGCGAATTCGAGAAGGTAAAACGTACTTATAAAATTACAGAAAATGGAGCTAAACTTCGCCCAGCTTATGACGCATTGAACGAAGCTCGGCAGAAGGCAAACGACGAGTACGATAGATTCTGGGAAAAGGGCAATGACGATCCGGAATACAAAGCGTTGGTAAATCAGACAGTTAATCAGATGCGAAAAAACTTTGGCGTAATTAACGGCGAAGATCTGGACGATTTGATAGAGTCATCGAAAAATCGTGCACTATCGTCTGACATTAATGAAAGGCGAACATCCGGCATTGAAGCAGAAATTTACGCCAACTATAAAAAAAGTCATCCAAATATTCAGGCCCTTGATGACGACGAGATTAATAAGCAGGAAGACTTCTGGAAGGCTGCCGACAAAATAGCAGATGAGTTGCTTTCTAAGCACGGTTACGAAGCAATGAACAACTGGGGAAACGAAGAACGAAAAGATCCAGACGTTGCCAAAATAATCAAACCGACACCAGCAAGAAGTAAAGAGATGCTTGCCGGACTTTTGAGAGAAGAAGCGGAGAATCCTGGTACGCACGCACCAACACCAACAATGCTTGAGCGGATTCGTGGAAAAATGGCAGAAGTAAACCAGACTATCTCTGAAAAGAAAGCTCAACGTGCCGAAGCCGAGCGCGCTAAGGCTATCGAAAACGGTGACGTTAAGACGGTTTTAAAGTATGCTGACACAATGTCTACCAACGAGCTTCGAGAGGTTATTAATCGAGCAAATACAATGAGGCAGCTTAATGATCTCGCCAACAGCGATCGCAAAAGCACTATGGAAAGGATCCAGAACGCTGCTACAAAGATGGCTAACTTTGGAAACGCAATCGCAAATGCAAAAGGCGCTTACGACAGATTGCAGAAGGCGTTCGCCACTGAAGACAATGTCGATCCTGTTGAGAAAGCTAGGAATGACGCTTACGAAAAATCAGTCAACGCTGATGCCATCAAAGCCATGAACAAGGCTCGCGATCAAGCTAAGGCTGCTGGCGCTAGCACTAAGGATCAAGAACTTGCTGCTTACGTGGCTAGACAGAAGCATTACGAAGCTGCTGACTATGCTAAGAAACGGACAGCCGAACTTAATGAGGCTAGAGCTCGGGCGGAAGCAACAATTAAACGACAGAATACCATGAAGCAAGTCAAAGAACTTCCAGGTAAAGCTCAGAGTAGTTTCTATAAGATTCTTGACGGCGGCGAATGGGTTACCAATAAAGACGGTAATAGCGAGTGGAGGCAAACAAAAGTCTCTGACTTGTTTAAGAAGAAGTGAGGTGAAACAATGCTATATGCAAGTACTTATTACGGCATTGCTGGTCTTGGTGACGATAGTCTGTACCATCATGGCGTAAAAGGCCAGAAATGGGGCGTTAGACGGTTTCAGAATGCTGACGGAACATACACGCAAGCCGGACGTAATCGCTACTTTACTGACGACGGGAGTCTTTCTAAGAAAGGTGAACGAGCTTATCGTAAAGATTTAAAGAAACTTAATAAATTAAAAGCCAGAGCAGACATTTCTCAGCAGAAGAAAAATATTGAGAAGTATGAGAAGCGTGCCGAGAAAGCTACTGATGTTGCTAGGAGCGCAGCAGGCGTTTTTCTTGCAACAAGAGCGGCTTCTTTACCGGTTGGTATCGCTAGTATAGCTCTCGGAAAAAGAGCTCGAGGCATTAATGACAAATTGGATGCTGCTGACAGCGTGGTGGCTAATAAAGGCTACGACGCTATGCGTAAGGCGCAGGAGTACAGAAATAAAGGTCTCGTGTCTGAAAAGCAGTATCAGTCACGGCTAAACAAAGTTGCTGGGGATGCGAACAGAGCTTTCGACAAGAACTATGCTGACTATGATAAATCAATGGCTCCGATACGGCGAGCTGGCAAAGCTCTAGACGTTTTAAATACAGCTAGAAAGGTCGCTAAGTATGGATCACTTGGCGTAGCGGCTGGCGCTGGTGCAACTTATGTGTACAGTAAAATGCAAGCAGACGCTGCTAGAAAACGAATATCTGATCTTGGTCACGAGAAAGCGGTTGCAGACGTTAACCGACAGATTGAACATATGAAACAGACTTATGGAAACGTCAAGCTTAGCGATCTCGATAAAAAGAAACGTTAGGAGTTGATGATATTTGCTCTCAAATACTGCGACTCCTATTTACTATGGTGCCTTTCGTGATAAGGTTCTTCGCGGCGAGATTCCGGTTAACCAGGAAATCTCTATGGAAATGAACCGAATTGATCAGCTTATTGCTAGCCCTAATATTTACTATGATGACGAAGCAATTAATGGCTGGATCAACTTCTGTGAAAGTGAGCTTACCTTAACCGACGGATCCGACCTTCATTTGCTTGACACGTTTAAGCTCTGGGGTGAGCAGATCTTCGGCTGGTACTATTTCGTCGAACGATCGGTCTACGAGCCGAACCCTGATGGACACGGAGGTAGATACGTTAACAAGCGAATACTTAAAAGGCTTGTAAACAAGCAGTATCTAATCGTTGCTCGTGGTGCAGCGAAGTCGATGTATGGCTATTGCATTCAGGCGTTCTTTGAAACAGTTGACCCTTCGACTACGCATCAGATTACTACGGCTCCAACAATGAGACAGGCTGACGAGATTATGTCTCCGTTTAGGACTGCTATCATTAGAGCTAGAGGTCCATGGTTTAAGTTCTTAACCGAGGGTAACATTCGTAACACTACTGGATCGAGAATTAATAGAGCAAAGCTGGCATCAACTAAGAAGGGAATCGAGAACTTTCTTAACGGATCGCTTCTGGAAATTAGGCCGATGTCGGTTGATAAGCTTCAGGGGCTTCGAGCAAGGATTGCTACCATAGATGAATGGCTTTCTGGCGACGTTAGAGAAGACGTTGTTGGCGCAATCGAGCAGGGTGCGTCTAAGAATGACGACTACTTGATTGTTGCAATGAGCTCGGAAGGAACAGTTCGTAACTCTGTTGGTGATACAATCAAAATGGAGTTAATGGACATTCTTAGAGGCAAGTACGATAACTGGCACACTTCGATCTGGTACTACAGGCTTGATGACATTAAAGAAGTAGACAATCCGGCCATGTGGCTTAAGGCTAATCCTAACCTTGGCAAGACAATTACGTATGATACGTACATGCTTGATAAGGAACGAGCAGAGAACGCTCCTGCCGCAAGAAACGACATTCTTGCCAAAAGATTCGGGATTCCTATGGAAGGTTATACTTACTTCTTTACGTATGAGCAGACAAAGCCTCATAAGAAACGAGACTACTGGAACATGCCTTGCTCGCTTGGTGCAGACCTTTCTCAAGGCGACGACTTCTGTGCATTCACATTTCTGTTTCCACTTCCTAATGAATTCTTCGGAGTTAAAGCTAGAAGTTATATTTCTGAGCGAACTCTATACAAACTTCCCGGAGCTATGAGAAGTAAATATGACGAATTTATGGCAGAAGGCACTCTTGTTGTTATGCCAGGAACTACTCTTAACATGAATGACGTTTATGAGGACCTTATTAGGTACATTGAAGAAGTTGTGAATTATGACGTTCAGTGTTTTGGTTATGACCCTTACAACGCCAGAGAAGTAGTTGAAGCTTGGGTTAAGGACCATGGCGAATACGGAGTCGAGAAAGTTATTCAGGGAGCTAAGACAGAGTCAGTTCCTCTTGGAGAAATTAGGGACTTGGCTGAGGATAGAAAACTTTTGTTTGACGAAGAGATTATGTCATTCACCATGGGAAACTGTATCACACTTGAGGACACCAATGGAAATAGGAAGTTACTTAAGAAAAGATATGAGCACAAAATCGATAATGTAGCAGCTCTTATGGACGCCTGGGTTGCTTACAAGCTAAACAGAGAGGCGTTCGAGTAAGGAGCAATATGTTATATGAATCTTCTTATTACGGTATTGCTGGTCTTGGCGACGATAGCTTACAGCACCATGGAATAAAAGGTATGTCGTGGGGTAAGCGAAACGGCCCACCTTATCCGTTGTCTGCAGCTAAGCACAAAGCCGTTGTAAAAGGAAATGACAAAAGTGTTCGCTATGGTGCGTCCGATACAAGAACCGCACAAGACATGGACCATAGTAAGAGTAGCTACACCAAACAGGTAGCACGTTTGGCGATTGATGTCGGTGTTGGCATCATTACGTTAAATCCGTTGGCTACAGCAAACGCTATGTCTAAAATTCATGGCGCTGTTAGGGCCCATTCTTTGACAACAAAAGTAGACAAACTCTTGGCCAAGAACGATAAGGTTGATAAAAAGACAGGTTTAAAACTTAAACAAAAAGATATGAATGAAAATCAGGATGCTAAGATGGTCAATCCTGGCTTCAAGAACTTTAACGACAATACCAAGAATAATTGCATGCTTTGCACAGCTACTTATGAAATGAGGCGTCGCGGATATGACGTTACTGCAAATAAGGCATCGTTTGGTTACACAAGCAATGACGTAAAGCGTTGGTTTCCAAAAGCTGAAGTTAAGAATATTTCATACAAGCCTGACCGAATGGAAGCGATTACGCATAGTGCTTTATCAAACGCTACCATTAATGAGCTCAAAAAGCAAGGCAACGGTGCTCGTGGAAATCTGATGGTTCAGTGGGATTATCGCGCTGGCGGTGGTGGCCACAGTATGGTCTATGAAGTTCATGGCGATAACGTAGTAATACGTTGTACTCAATCTAATAGAACATATAAGAATCCTAGGAAAATTTTGAAGCGTTGCCAGAGTGTTTCATACGCAAGATTAGACAACGTCGATTTCAATGCCAAAACGATCAAGGAGGTGTGTCGTTCATGATAGGACCTAGTAGAGCAGCTGAGCTTATCACACAGAAGTATCCCAAACTTACGGTCACTTCTGGCGCTGATTATGACAGGCGGTACTATTTGTTCGTCGCTGTTGAAAAACCCGGTGAGCCGGATTTTAACGCTCCATACTATGCAGTTGATAAACGTACCGGGACTGTGTCGTCTTTCTGTCCAACTGCCGATCTGGACGGTTTTTTCGACGCTTTTGAAAAGCGGCCGATAAAGATTGGCGGTGATTGAAATGAAATATGAATCTGAGTATTACGGTGTTCAAGCCGTTCCGTTTGAGCCTGAGTTAAAGCACCACGGCATCAAAGGTCAGAAATGGGGTGTCCGTCGCTTCCAGAATCCGGACGGATCATTAACTGATGCTGGGCAGAAACGATACGCTAAGCAAATGGTCAGGGAAGCAGGACGAGGCCGTTTCGGTATTTTCAACGAAAGTACTCTTCCTAAAAACAAAGAATACGATGCCATGCAAAAGGCGAAAGCTGCATATAAAGAATCGAACCGCTTAGAGGACGAATACTGGCGAAACGATAAAGAACGTAGAAAATATGCCACAAAAGCTGCTGACGCCACGTATGAAGAAAACGGAAAAAAGTATGGCTATACAAAAGATGAATGGCGATACATGTATACAGATGAAGACTTTGACCAGGATGAGATCGATTCTTTTCATCTGTACGCACGCGACAAAGGCATTGATGTAGATGCCTATCACAAAAGTGTCGACGAAGCGTACCGTAAGTTTGATGAAGCGTCAATGAAGTACGTTGACAGTGTACTTGGAAAATACGGAGACACTAAAATTAAAGATCTCGAAACTGGCACATATGAAAATGGTAAATTTGTACCGTACGAAACGTCTTTAAGAAACTGGACTCATCGGAAGGTGATGTGGTCTAAGAGGTAAAAATCAAAATGAGTTTAAAAGATAGGTTACAGCATGGTTGGAACGCATTTATGGGTCGAGACCCGACCCCGATGGTAACTATGGAAACCGGCGACGTCTATCGTCCTGACTACTATAAGCTCTCTAGAGGCAACGAGCGGTCGATGATTACTGCTATCCTTAATCGTATCGCTGTAGACGTAGCGTCTAACTCTATCGAGCACGCCAGAATGGACGAAGAGAATCGCTATCGTGGTCCGATGACGTCTGCATTTAATGAATGTCTTACTGTGGCAGCAAACTGCGACCAGTCTGGCAGATCATTCATTCAGGACGTAGCTATGTCGCTTCTTGACGAAGGTGTTATTGCAATAGTTCCGACAGAAGCTACGGCAGATCCTCGAATTACGGCCTCTTACGATATTGGTTCGCTTAGAATTGGTAAGGTTACGCATTGGTATCCACAGCATGTAACGGTTCTTCTCTATAATGAGATTACTGGAAGGAAAGAGGAGCGGCTTTACCCTAAGTCCATGGTTGCTTTGCCAGAGAATCCATTCTTTGCAATCATGAATGAGCCAAACTCGATTTACCAGAGACTTGTTAGTAAGCTACGGATGCTTGACGTTATTGACAGGCAGTCTAGTTCTGGTAAGCTCGACCTGATTATTCAGGTTCCATATGGCGTTGGCTCGAAGACGAGAAAAGAGAGAGCTGAAGGTAGACGTAAAGAGATTGAAAGGCAGCTTTCAGGTTCAAAGTATGGCATTGCCTACATTGACGGAACCGAGAAAGTTACTCAGCTGAATCGCGCCGTAGAGAATCAGCTCTTTACGCAGGTTGAGTACTATACCAACATGCTTTTCTCGCAGCTTGGTATGCCGAAAGCAGTCTTTGAAGGAACTGCTGATTCAGCTACGATGCTTAATTACCAGTCTAGGACAATCGAGCCAATCATTTCAGCAATAGTTGATGCTATGCGCTGGAAGTTCTTAACCAAGAAAGCTAGGACACAGGGACAAAGCATTGTCTTCTTCCGTGATCCGTTTAAGCTTACCCCGGTTGAACAGATAGCTGAGATCGCCGACAAATTTACGAGAAATGAGATTCTCTCGTCTAACGAGATCAGACAGATCATTGGCTATCGTCCGTCTGACAATCCTCAGGCTGACGAACTTAGAAACTCGAACATGCCACAGCAAGATGAACAACCTCCGGCAGAAACCCCGGCTGGGGACGAAACAGATAAACACAGTAATAATGTAGCTCAGATCTTAAAGAAGATTTGAGTTTTTCTTTTGCCTAAAGGTTAGATAAGACTAACAACATAGAGGAAGACATACGTTAACTCTTGAGAAAGGATTACGACCTAACGGCAAAACAAAAACAGAAAGGAAAATCAAAATGGCTAAAAAACGCTATGACTTTGGCGGATGGGCCACCAGAAATGATCTCCTTTGCTCTGATGGAAGAACGATTCGCGCAGATGCCTTTAAAGAGTGTGACGGTGAAACGGTCCCACTTGTTTGGGGACACGATCACGGTGGGCCCAAGACGATTCTTGGTCACGCTCTGCTTGTGAATAAGCCTGACGGCGTATACACCTATGGCTGCTTTAACAATTCTGAGGACGGACAGCGAGCAAAAGAAGAAGTTGCTCACGGTGATATTCGTTACCTCAGCATCTATGCAACGCATTTGAAGCAGCAGAGCGGAAACGTTCTTAAAGGAAAGATCAGAGAAGTATCACTTGTACCGTATGGCGGTGCAAATCCGGGAGCATTTATTGACAATGCAGTGCTGGCTCATTCTGACGGTACTTACGATATGTCTGATACAGAGGCTATTTTGTTTACCGGTTATCAGATAGAGGAACTCGAAGATTTAGAGCACGCTGATAAGGAGGAAAAAGAAGTGGCCGATCCGAAAGAAGAAAAGAAAGAAAGCGGCGAGGGCAGATCCGTACAGGACGTCCTGGATGAAATGACTGATGAGCAGCTCCGTGTAGTTGCTTATCTGATGGATGAAGCATCAAAAGGAAACAAGAAACCGTCGGATGATGAAGACGATGACGACGAAGTACAGCATGGTGAGGAGGAGTACGACACTATGAAATACAACGCATTTGAAAACGAAACTGGCAGACGCAGCAACGTTCTTAGCCATGCCGATCAGGAAGAGATCCTGAACATGGCTAAAGACAGCCGCCTTGGAACCTTTAAAATGGCTATGCAGCAGTTTATGGAAGATAACGAGCTGATGCACGCTGACTCCGCTGCTCCGGTAGCAGGCTTTGACAATACTACGCCGCTTGCAGAAGAAGGCATCGACTCTATGTATACGTCCTTTACTGCGATCCTGCCGGAATACAAAGACGTTCGCCCGGGCGCTCCTGAACTGGTAACTGACGACCAGGGATGGATCAGCACTGTTATGGCTAAAGTACACAAGAGCCCGATTTCCCGTATCAGAACTAGCCAGGTTGACATCCGCAGATCTTCTGACGTCGCTGCACAGCTTCGTGCTAAAGGCTATCAGAAGGGCCGCAAAAAGACTGAGACCGGTAACATCAAACTGGCAAGACGTACAACCGATCCGCAGACGATCTATGTAAAGAACGCCCTGCATCGTGACGATATCGTTGATATTACCGATTTCGATTATGTGCAGTATCTGTACAACATTGACCGCATGATGTACAACGAAGAGCTGGCTACCGCTATCATGATCGGTGACGGCAGAGACGACGCTGATCCGGATAGAATCTTCCCGGAGCATATCAGACCGATCTGGACAGACGATGATCTGTACACAATCCACTACGATATGACCAACGAGAAGGATAACCTTCAGGGTTCCAATACTACTGGGTACTTCGGTGACAATTATAAGGAAGCGGAAGCCATGATCAACGCCTGCCTGTATTCTCGTGAGGACTATAAGGGCAGCGGCACACCGGATATGTTCATTCATCCGCATAAGCTGAACGTTATGCTGCTGGCTAGAGACCGGAACGGCCGCAGAATCTATTCCTCTAAGCAGGAACTGGCTACAGCGTTCAACGTTGGCAACATCTACACTGTTGATAAGTTCGAGAACCTGACCAGAACTGTTGGCGACAAGAAGATGCAGCTGAATGCCCTGATCGTGAACCTGGCTGACTACTCTCTGGGCGCTACCAAAGGTGGACAGGTGACTCACTTCACTCAGTTCGATATCGACTTCAACCAGCAGAAGAGCCTTCTGGAAGGAAGACAGTCTGGTGCTCTGACCAGAATCTACTCTGCAATCGCTATTGAGGAGCAGGTTACTTCCGGAACTACCGCTGGCGGTGAAACCACTGGTAATGAAACCACAGAACCCGCAGGCTGATCTAAAAATCAAAATGGCCTAAATGGAGGTGATTAGTTGAATAAGTATTACGGGCCGATTGGCTTTGCTACTCAGGTAGAGGACGAGCATAGTGTGACGGAAGAAGTCATACGTGAAGGGTGGTACTATGGCGACGTTCGCAGGAACTCTAGACGTTACGAGTCTTCCGATAAGATGCTCGACGACCTTGCCATCAACAACGAGATTAGCATTCTGGCTGATGCTTACGCTAACGAAAACTTCCATGCTATTAGATACGCGGTGTATATGGGAACTAAGTGGGAAGTCACTAACGTAACCGTAGAAGCACCGCGTCTTTTACTCACTCTTGGAGGTGTATACAATGGACCGACGGATTGAACTTGACGATCTCTTGAAAGAGATTGCCAACACTTACGGAGCCCATGTGTATTATCAGCCTCCGTCGAGTGTGAAGATGCAGTATCCCGCTATCCGTTATGAACGGTCGAGAACTGATACCGATCATGCCGACAATCTCCCCTACCGAATACAAATCGGCTATCAGATAACAGTAATTGACCGTAATCCGGATAGTGAGATTACCAAGGCGATCCTTAAGCTGCCGCTTTGCAGCTATAATCGCCATTACTATGCAGGCAACTTAAATCACGACGTTTTCATAATCTACTATTAAGGAGGACACGTATATGTCTAAACTTGTATGGGACAAAATTGGTGAACATATTTATGAAACCGGTGTTGACAGAGGAGTTCTCTATCAGCTTGACGCCCAGAATGCCTTTGTTAACGGCGTAGCCTGGTCTGGTCTTACTGCTGTTAACGAGTCTCCGTCCGGTGCTGAATCTACAGCTCTGTACGCTGACAACATTAAATACCTGAACCTGATCTCTGCTGAAGAGTATGGCCTGACGATCGAGTGCTATACCTATCCGGATGAATTTGCTGTTAACAACGGCGAAGCTTCCCTGCTTGATGGTGTATCCATCGGTCAGCAGACAAGAAAGCCGTTCGGCTTCTGCTATCGTACTCTGGTCGGTAACGATACCGAGGGCACAAATAAGGGCTATAAGATCCACTGCGTATACAACTGCCAGGCTTCTCCGTCTGAGACCAGCCACTCCACAGTTAACGACTCTCCTGAAGCTGCTAACCCGAGCTTCACGATTACCACAACTCCTGTTAACGTAACCGGCCACAAAGCAACTGCTACAGTTACAATCGATTCCACAAAGGTAACTGATAAGCAGCTTAAGGCTATCGAGGATGTTCTGTACGGTGCTGAGAGTGCTGAGCCGAGACTTCCTCTGCCGGATGAGATCGCTACGATCATGCAGGGTGCTGCCTGATAAAAATCAAAATGACCTGTTTTGGACCGTATTCAGTAAGGCTGGCGGTCCTTATTTAATGAAAGGAGAAAACGAATGTTTAAACTTACAGTAGAATACCCGAACTTCCTTGGCGAAAAGAAGGAAGAAACCTTCAGATTTAACTTTAGCGAAGACGAACTTTTGAATCTGGCAAAAGATGATCCGGAATTTAATGCTGACTACATCGCGGTGCTCATGAAGGAAGAGCGCCTGATGGGCATGTACATGCTGCTTAGAAAGCTCGTACTGTTCTCTTACGGTGAAATGAGTGACGACGCTAAGTACTTCCGTAAGAGTGAAGAGAAACGTAGCGATTTCCGGCAGTCAGCAGCGTTCGATGCTGTTATCGATAAGTTCGTAGGACCCGGATCTGAGGATCTTATGAAAGCTTTTATCTATAACGTATTTCCGGCTAAATTTGCTGAAGAACTTAAGAAGAAAACACAGGCAGCCCAGCTTGAGGTTGTTAAATAAATAGACTGCGAGGTGAGAGAATGCTTCAAATAACTATTCCCGGCGGTGAATGGTGGGACGAAGAGAAGGAAGAGTTCTTCTACACGAAACCTGCTACTTTAAAGCTTGAGCATTCTCTCATTTCCATTTCGAAGTGGGAATCCAAGTGGCATTTACCGTTCTTTGAAACAGAGAAGAACGATGAGCAGATCTACGACTACATTAAGTGCATGACTCTTAATCAAGAAGTCGACGATTTAGTGTATAGAAGGATTCCTGCTTCTGAAGTTCAGAGGATCAATGATTACATTGCTGATCCGATGACAGCAACTAAGATCAACTCGCTCGGAAATGACAAGAAGCAATCTGGTGAGTACATTACCTCTGAGCTGATTTACTACTGGATGATAGCTTACAACGTGCCTGTTGAGTTCCAGAAGTGGCATATTAACAGGCTTATCATGCTGATTAGGGTTTGCTCTGAAAAGAATAAGCCCAGTAAGAAGATGAACGCAAGACAGATAGCAGAAATGAATAGAGCAAGGAATGAAGCCAGAAAAGCTAAGTACCATACGAGGGGGTAATGCTTATGTCAGGTATTAAGATCACCTCTAAGGGCGACTTTTCGAAAGTTACAAGATGGCTAGAGCGAGCCAAAGAGAAATTGAGGCTCGGAATCCTTGACAAATACGGACAGGAAGGCGTTTCGGCTCTGTCCTCAGCAACCCCGGTGGATTCTGGAGTTACTGCTTCGTCTTGGCGTTACGAAATTCAAAATGGCCCTCAGGGAGCTAAACTTAGCTTCCATAATGACAACATTAATAAGGGTGTTAACATTGCTATCATTCTGCAGTACGGGCATGGGACCGGAACTGGTGGCTGGGTAGAAGGAAGAGACTACATCAACCCGGCCATTCAACCGATATTTGACGAAATTGTTGAAAATGCATGGAAGGAGGTTACACGTGTATGAGTAACGGTAACGTTGTTGACTCAAAGATAGTTGAGCTTGAGCTTAATAACTCAAACTTTGAGTCAAATGCCACTACCAGCTTATCTACATTAGAGAAACTTAAGAAAGCGTTTAACTTCACTTCCTCTTCTAAAAACTTTGACGACATGAACGCGTCTCTTCATAAGATAGACGTGAATTCTGTTACAAACAGCGTTCACAATCTTAGAGGGGCGTTAAATGACCTTAAGTCTGTCGTTGCGTTTGCTTGGATTGCTGACGAAGCGATTAAGGCTAAGAATAAGGTCGAAGAGTTTGTAAAGTCTGTAAGCGTTGACCAGATTACTGCAGGTTTCAGTAAATACGGCGAAAAGACCAGTGCTGTCCAGACTATTATGGCGGCTACTGCCAAGGACTTCGCCGATCAGGGCGAGCAGATGGAGTTCGTTAATGGTCAGCTTGAGAAACTGAACTGGTTCACTGACGAAACTTCCTACAACTTCCTTGACATGGTAAGCAACATTGGTAAGTTTACGAGCAATAACGTTAAACTTGACGACGCTGTAACGTCCATGCAGGGTATTTCAAACTGGGCTGCTATTTCTGGCGCTAATGTTGGTGAAGCTAGCCGAGCAATGTATAACCTTTCTCAGGCTATTGCTGTAGGTTCTGTTAAACTCATGGACTGGAAGTCTATCGAGAACGCTAACATGGCCACCGCTGAGTTTAAGCAGACTGCCATTGATACGGCTGTACAGCTTGGCACACTTAAGGAAAAAGGCGACGGACTGTACGAAACTCTAAAGAACCATGAAGTAAGCGTCACAAACTTCAACCAGAGCCTCAGCGATGAATGGTTCTCGAGTGAGGTTCTTCTTAAAACGCTTGACCAGTACGGCGCGTTCACCAATGAACTTTACGATACGATGGAGGCGCTTAACTACTCCATCACAACTTCGCAGCTTCTTGAATATGTAGAGGACTTTAAAGAAGGCACCCTTGACCTTAACGCTGCATCCAAGAAAGCTGGCGTTTCCGCTGATGAGCTTAAGAAAATGTTAACAGAGCTCGGCTCGGAAGAGTTTGAGTTCGGCTTAAAAGCGTTTAAGGCAGCTCAGGAAGCAAAGACTTTTGAGGAAGCCGTAGACTCTGTTAAGGATGCGGTCTCAACTGGGTGGATGAACACCTTTGAGATCATGTTCGGTGACTACCTTCAGGCTAAAGAGCTCTGGACAGGTCTTGCTAACGATCTTTACGAGATATTTGCAGAAGGCGGTAACACCCGAAATGAGCTTCTTCGTGAAGCAATGGACACAACGGCTGCGATCGGTCAGGAAGAGTGGGATAAGTTTGCTGAAACCGGTATTACTTCTTCCAGATACATGACCAGGCTTCGTGAGGCGGTTAAGGATCATGAGAATGCTGTTACAGAGTTTGCTGACGACGAAGACTGGCTTAAGCAGTCCTTAGAGCGCGGCGTAATCACGGTAACCGACCTTGAAACCGCTTACGAGAGTTTACTTAGCAATGTTAGTGGCAATGTCGATAAGGAGCTGTTAAAGCAGGTCGAAGCCGCAAAAGATGCTGATGACGAGTTTGCTAAGCTGTTTGATACTATTGACAAATTCGATGCTGCTGATGTTGGCAAAGTTGTATTTGGTGACGGCACGACTCAGGTAGCCGAGTTAGAAGACGCCCTTGATAGTATGCTTGACTATATGGAGCTTGGCCAAGATAAGGGTGCTGCTCTTGTCGAAGTTTTGCAGTCCATGGGATATTTGGGCGGCGTTGTTTCTGATGTTGACCAGGATCTTCTTAAGCAGATGCAGACTGCTAAAGAGAGTAACGATACGTTTAAAGAGCTTCTTAGTACGCTTGATAAGTACTCTTCTAAGGACCTCGAGTCTGTTATATTTGGCGACGGCACCTATCAGGTTGAAGAACTTGAGCGGGCGCTTGATACTATGATAGAGCAGCTCGGGCTTGGTCAGGAAGATGGCCAGAAGATGGTCGACTGCTTAAAGGAGATGGGCTATTTTGGTGGCAATGCTGCCGATGCTATCTCCAAGCTATCCGATGAAGAACTTCGTGGTCTTGGCTTTACTGAAGAACAGGTTAAGCAACTTCGTAAAGCTGTTGAAGAAGGAAAAAGTGTCGAGGCTGTTTTAAAGGAACTCTTTGAGATTAAACCTACCGGACGGGAACTGTGGACCGAGTCACTTACGACTAGTATGCAGAACCTGATTCATATGATTGAGCTGGTCAAGACCGCGTGGAGTGATGTTTTTCCACCTGCAACTGCGACCGGAATTTACAATATCATAGAGTCCATTCACGATGCTGTGATGGGCTTTCAGGATCTGTTCTTTACTCTTGACGAAGATGGGAACATTGAAGAGTTTACTGAAGCAGGAGAGAACTTAAGATCGGTGTTCTCTGGATTGTTTTCAGTTCTTGATTTAGGTCTTAAGACCGTTCATACACTTGGCAGCGCTGGTTTTACTGTACTTAGAGGAATCCTTGACGGTCTCGGAATTGATATTTTAGGAATTCTCGGAACTATAGGCCGGCTCGTTACTGGATTTCATGACTGGGTTGTGAACTGTAACATTCTTGGTAAAGCTTTAGACTTTGTACGAGGAAAAGCAACTACAGTTGGTGCTAAAGTTCGTGGCTGGGTTGACAGTTTCATAAAACTTCCGAAAGTAACCGGAACGCTCAACCGTTTCAGGTTTGCTTTTAAGGCTGCCGGAAAGAGCATTAGTCCTTTCTTTGATGGCCTTAAGAAGAAGGTCGACGAGTTCAAAGCTAAGATCAAAGAACTTAACGGTTTCAAGCTCGAAAACCTTACGGCTATATTTAAGGCGTTCAAAGAAACAATTGTTAACTACGTTAAGAACTTCCCAGGCTTTAAACCGGTTCAGGCTGCTTTTGAAAGTCTTGGCCGGTCGATCAAAGGAATTCTTGATGAGTACAAGATCAAGTTACCGTCTATTAGCGGTGCCTTGACCAAATTTGGTAATTTTGCTAAGCTCGCATTTGGCTATGCCGGAACTGCAGCAAAAGGAGCGGTTGGCTTTGTTAAGGATCTGTTCGACAGGTTTGTGAACTTACCGAAAATACAGGCGAATCTTGGCCGATTTAAAGATGGATTTAAGCAGGCGTTTGGCAGCATCGGTGACTTCTTTACCGGTCTTAAACCGAGGATTGACTCATTCATTGACAGCGTCAAGAAAATGGGCGGATTGAAGCTTGATACGCTGGCCGGCGTATTTGAGTCCTTTAAGAACACGATCGGAAGTTACTTTTCGAACTTCCAGGGCTTTCAGGGTCTTAGAGATGCAGTTAAGAAGCTCTGGGATGATATTTCGACTTGGTTTAGTGGCACAAAGATCGGTGCTATCTTTAGTGACTTTCTTGATCGTGTTAATACGTTCATTGCTGGCGTTAGAGAAGCTTTCGAAGCGTTCACGATGCCAAAATCGATTCAGGATATTTTCGACTTCTTTAATAAGGATAAAACGTCTGACCTTGAATCTGGCACTGATGAAGCTGCCGGAACAATGGATACGTTCTCACAGAGAATTTACTCTGCATTTGACAAAATTAAAGAAGCTTTGGCCGGCATTAGGGTAAAAGACATTGTTAGACTAGCAACAGCGTTTCTCTTGTTTAAAGCTGTGAGTTTCGTGTTTACTGCTCTTAAGTCGTATGAGGCTTTGATTGCGGCGAAGGCAAACGAGCTTAATGGGCGGCGTCTGCTAGAGATGGCAGCAGCTCTTGGAATATTGGCTGCCGCTGTGTACGCACTAGCCAAGGTTCCGATATTAGATTTGTTGAAGGGCGCTGCAGCAATTATAGCTTTAATGGCAGCACTGACTATTATGTCCCGTTTCTTCAAAGGTGAAGATGAGTTCAAGGGCATGAAGAACGCGGCTGAAGCGATGTTTATATTAGCAGGCTCGTTGCTTCTTATTACCGCAGCGCTCAAGGCAATGGAATTTATTGATTTTACGAAGAGCGGAAAGAATTTACTTGGCGTACTAGGCGTATTGGGAATTCTTGGCTTAGTTTCCATAGCATTAAAGAAATGGGGCGCTGATCTTGGTAACGGGTTGGCCATATTGTCAATAATTGGTTCCATGTTCTTAATGCTTGCTCTGTTTAAGATTCTTGAAAGTTTTCACATTGACAATGTATGGAACGTAGTAAAGAATCTTGGACTTTTAATAGCGGCGTTGGCGGTTACGTTTAAAGTCATCGGCTGGGCTGCTAAAGATATTAAAGGATCAGCGCCGGCGATATTAGCTCTTGGAGCTACATTCTTGCTGCTTTCCATAGCCATGAAAGTTGTGGAGACTGTTGTAAAGCAGTGCAACCTCATTGAGCTGGCACTAATTGTCGGTGTTATGCTTGGCATTGCCTATGTGCTTAAGATCATTCTTGAAGCAGCAAAAGATGCTAAAGCTGCGGCTTTAACTATAATAGCTCTCGGCGTGCTGTTCGCTATTCTTACGGCGGTCCTAGCGGTGCTAGCTTTGATTCCCGGTCCTGAGCTGTTAAAGTCTGTTGGTGTATTGCTGTTACTGATGCTCGGTATTGACAGTGTACTTTATATGCTCGGTAAAACGGATCCAAAAACTGCTCTCGCTAATGCCGGTGTGATGATATTATTAATGGTTGCTGTAGGCGCTGTTCTTTGGGCCATGGACGCTTTAGGAATAGATGGTGCTCTGGAAAATGCTGAAGCTATTTCACTTGTAATAATAGCGTTATCTGCGGCGTTCTTGTTAATCAGTCTCGCCGGGCCGCTTGCTGCAGCAGCGATACCTATATTTGGACAGTTTCTGGTATTGCTTGGCATTGCCACTCTTGTGTTCGGAGTGGTAGGCGCGCTAGCAAGTTTAATACCGGAAGGCATACGTGATAAAATACTCAGCGGCTGTGAGTTTCTTGTTGACGTTGCTAAGTTACTTGGCGAAATGATTGGCGAGTTCCTTGGCGGTATGGTTGCCGGCGGTATGAATGTTCTTCCTGAAATTGCTGACGCAATAGCCGGGTTCTGTGAGCACATGCAAGGTGTTAAGCCGATTGACGACGCTGGCGTGAAGTCGATAAAGCAAGTTCTTCTGGCAATGGTAGGCATTGACCTTGTTGGAATGGTTGGCGATATTCTTGGCTCTGATGACGCTGCTAAAGAGGGACTGTCGTACGTTCAGCAGTTTGCTGTTGATATTGCTGCTTTAAGTGATGGCTTAAAGACATGGGCTGAGAACATGAACGGCTTTAAGGAGATTAATGTTCCTGAAGACGCACTAGACGCTCTTACAGACAGCATTGGCAAAATCAACTGGACGAGCTTTAAAGGTAAGCTCATGGAGTGGGCAGGCAGCATGTTGACTGGTGAAGATCAAAGCGCTGTTAAACAGTTTGGCGAAGATTTAACCACCTTAGCTAATAGTCTTAAGGTGTGGCAGGATAAGATGACCGAAATCGGATCAATCACTGTCCCATCTGAAGACATTTCTGCCCTTGCCGATGCTCTTGGTGAAGTTCCCGGAACTGGGTTATTTGAAAAGATCAGCAACTGGTTCAACGGCGCACCGGACTTTGATGCATTTAAAACGAATGTAACCAAACTTGGTGAAGCGTTAGCCGCATTCGATACAGCTATTGGCGATGACGTTGACACAGCAAAGATTAGTAAGATGTCCGATGCCGTGTCCTCACTTGCCGATATCGGTAACAAATTGTCTGGTCAGCAGCTTTCTGACTCTTGGTTCTCAGGAGAAGGAATACTTAAGAAATTCGCTAAGGCAGTTATTGAGTTTGCTGAAGAGCTTTCCGGACTTTCCGATGTTACGATTGATACGGAGTCTCTGTCATCGTTTGCTTCGTCCACGTCGACGCTTGCAACCGCTACACAGACGATGTCAACAGTGACTATTGAAGGTGACATTATTGACAAGGGTCTTATTGACAAGTTCAAATCTTGTGTACAGACGCTTTCAGATGCTATCTCTGGACTGACAGGTCTTGATACATCAGGCGTTGACAAACTTACTGGCGCTGTAGATAAGCTTGCCGCTGCTGATATTTCGTCGGCTGTTGACAAGCTCTCTAGTGCTTCGTCTCTTGGATCTGATGCTGATCTTAGCAGTTCTGGTAAAGAGATGGGTAGTTCGTTAGCAAGTGGGCTTAGCGCACAGTCAGGTGCAATGAGCAGCGCGATGAGTGGTCTTGTCGATTCTGCTAAATCAGCAGTCAGAACAGATGGCTTTAGTGACGGAGGTAAGGCGATTGCAAAAGCGCTCGCTGACGGAATTGCTCAAAGTGCGTCTCTTGCAGCGGATGCCATGAGACAGGTCATAAATTCAGCTAGGAATCAGGCAGGCGGACACATTGGTGGCTTTTACTCAGCAGGTTCTCAGATGGGTGCTGGCTTTGCTAACGGTATAGCTGGCAGTGCGTTCAGGGCTATGATAGCTGCCAGGGCGATGGCAGTTGCTGCACTTGAGGCTGCTAGAGCTGCGCTGAGGGTGCATTCACCTTCTAAGGAAGCTTACGAAATAGGTAACTTCTTTGGCCTTGGTTTCACAAACGCTATCGACGATAACGTTGGCAGTGCCTACGATTCTGGCTACGGAATGGCTGACGCAGCAAGGAAAGGACTGCATAACGCGGCTAGAGCAGTCAAAGAGATTCTCTCAAACGACTTTGATTCGAGCCCGGTTATACGTCCTGTACTTGACCTTAGCGAAATTCAAAATGGCGCTTCTTCTATTGGCAATCTGCTTAACTCCAGTCCGATTCCGGTTACTGGGAACCTGAGCGCTATTAGAGGAAACGTTAATGCTAGAAGCATGGTTACTAACGGAGATGTCGTCTCTGCGATTTCCAAGCTTCGCAATAGTCTTAATAATAAGCCGGCCGGAAATACCTACGTTCTTGATGGAATTACCTATGACGATGGCAGCAACGTAGCCATGGCTATCAAGGATCTGGTACATGCAACACAGGTGGAAAGGAGGGCAAATGGCTAGTAAAAAGAAGGTTACCGGTCTGGCAGTTAAGCTTCAGTCCGGAACACCTCGTACTTACTATGCTACTTGGAACTGGTCTAAGAAGCATACGAAAGAGTACGATCTTCAATGGTACTATTCCACGAGTCAAGGGGTATGGTTCATTGGTTCTGACTCCACTTCGAGAGTTAAGAACGGAACCTACTCCGCTCCTGATAACGCCACCGCAATCAGAGTACGGGTTAAACCAGTTTCTGAGACACATAAAGTAAACAATAAAGACGTTAATTACTGGACGGCATCCTGGTCGAATTATGCAACAGTCAATCTGGGGCAGGTTCCACCGGAAAAGCCGCCTACACCAACAGTGACGATTAGCGACTTCTCACTTACAGCTTCTGTTAACTATTACGGAGACGGAACAGTAATTGAGTTTGAAATAATTCAAAATGACCAGATTAGCCTTGGCACAGCGCAGGTTGGCCTTGCTACGAATCATGCTGCCTATAAGAGGTCAGTCTCAGCGGGGAGCAGATACAAGGTAAGAGCCAGGGCTAAGAAGTGGTCAAGCAACTACAGTGACTGGACTGAGTATTCAGACAACGTCGAGACGATCCCATCTAATCCTACAAGGATTAAGAGTGTCAGTGCAACTTCCTCGACAAGTGTTGCTGTTACTTGGGACACAGTAAACAATGCTGACAGCTATGAAGTACAGTACACAAAAAATAAAGATTACTTTGATACTGCGCCAGGAGAGGTACAGTCAGCTACTGTAGAAAAAGTGACAACGGCCAACATTACCGGAATGGACACCGGTCAGACTTGGTACTTCAGGCTTCGTGCCATTAACGAACAGGGTAATTCGGGCTGGACACCGATTGTTTCATGCGTTATCGGTTCTGTGCCGTCGCCACCTACGACCTGGTCTTCAGCGACTACGGTTGTTGGAGGAGAAACGGTAACTCTTAGCTGGGTTCACAACAGCGAGGATAACTCGGCTCAGACAGCAGCGACTCTTGAGATGATTATTAACGGTGTACCTCAGACCAGAGAGTTCACAGCAGAATCTTCATATGAAGTAAATACAGAAGGATACAAGGATGCCTCGACGATTCAGTGGCGAGTCAAGACAAAAGGCATTACTGCGGATTACTCTGACTGGAGTATGCAGCGATCCATTAATGTCTACGCTCCAGTATCTCTCGGTATCTCTGGCCTTGGAAGCACTGTAGGTCAGTTCCCAATCGTGATAGAACTATCTACCGGGCTTAGCACGCAGCGACCGATCAGCTATCATGTGTCGATCATTGCTAACGAGTCCTACGAAACTGTTAACTATTTGGGAGACGATGAATTTGTAAGTGAAGGGCAGGAAGTGTATTCTAAGAACTTCGACACATCAGCTAATCCTTACAGGATTGGCATTAGTGCCGGAGATGTAAATCTCGATAACAACATTTCCTACACACTGGTTGCTAATGTGGCTACCGACGTTGGTTTATCATCAAGCGCCAGTGTGACGTTTACTGTCGAGTGGTACGATGAAACCGTTGACCCGAACGCCGAGATCGGAATTAATGATGCCAACTGCGTGTCTGTTTACATCAGACCGTACGTTGCTGACGATCCTGTTGAAGATCCTGGCTACATTTTGGACAGTGAAAGTGAGATCGTATTAGACAGTGAAGGCGCTTACATTTCGGATACATCAGACGATCCTACAATCTTTGACCCGATCGTAATTGAGCATCTGATTGCGGGCGTTACTTTGTCTGTGTACCGGCGAGAGTTTGACGGCTCGTTTACGCTACTCATGGATAAAATTCAAAATGACGGTAGTACGGTAATCGTTGACCCGCATCCGGCGCTTGATTACGCAAGGTACAGAATCGTAGCTATAAACGATAGCACCGGAGCTGTATCTTACTATGACATGCCTGGCTATCCGATTCAGGAAAAAGCCATTATTCTCCAGTGGGATGAAAAGTGGTCCAGTTTTAACGTTCAGCAGTCCTCGGATGAAAACTACGAGAGAGATGAGAGAACGTGGAGCGGGTCACTGCTTAGATTACCGTGGAACATTGATATTTCCGATAAGAATACTGTCGATGTGTCAATGACAGAATACATCGGAAGAAGAAGTCCGGTCAGTTACTATGGCACACAGATCGGACAGACAGCAACATGGAACACCGACATTCGTGCTGACGATGAAGAGACACTTTATGCGCTTAGGAGGCTTGCCGTTTGGATGGGAGATGTATACGTCAGAGAACCATCTGGAAGTGGCTACTGGGCTCATGTAAATGTGTCATTCTCAAGGAAGCACACTGAAATGGTAGTTCCTGTGACATTAGAGATTACAAGAGTGGAGGGAGGTGTCTAAATGATTGATTGGACCAAGTCCATGCAGCAAACTTATGAGTTTTACGAAGTCGATCCTGGAACATGGAAAGACCGCAAGAGACTTAATATGTTTACTGGTGCCACAATCGATCGAGATGACGACAACAATACCTTGGGCTCTGCTTCTTTTGATGTCACCGAAGATTTAAACGAGTGCTATGTCAGGACGTATCTTGTGGTGACTCAGAATGGGGAAACGAAGAAGATACCACTTGGAACTCACTTAGTGCAGTCTCCGAACGATAACTTTGACGGGAGAAATCACAAGTATACTCTTGACGGATACACTCCACTGCTTGAGCTTAAGGAAGGACAGCCGCCTCTTGGCTTTAATGTTCCTTCCGGCTCAAACATTATGGCAAGCGCTTACCGGATCATTGCAGAACATGTAAGGTGTCCGGTAGTTGCTGCCAAGAGTGATTCAATACTTAATAATAACTTTATTAGTGACATTGACGAAGACTGGTTCAGCTTCTGCAACGACCTGATTGCTAACGGCGGTTATTCCTTTGACATTGATGGTTATGGGGTTATAACGTTTGCGCCTGACCAGGACACGGCAGCACTGACACCAGTCTTTACTTATACAGACGACAACAGCTCGATACTGCTTCCTGAAATTCAGATGGAACGAGACATCTCTACGATACCGAATGTCGTAGAGGTGCTTTACTCAGCGAACTCTGGATATTTGTACGGAAGAGCAGTTAACGATGATCCGTCTTCGCCTACTTCGATTCAGAGTCGTGGGAGAGAGATTACTCATAGGGTTACCGATCCGGAACTATACGGCGCGGCTACTCAGGCTCAGGTTGACGAGTATGCGAGGAATACACTTAAAAGCTTGTCAACACTTGACTGCAAGCTCACATATTCTCACGGCTTTAATGAGGTTAGAGTGAAGGACTGCGTAAGACTAAACTATGAGCGGTCGGGAATCGTTGGAATCAATGCTAAGGTTGTCTCTCAATCCATAGAATGTAAAACCGGATGCACAGTTTCAGAAGTTGCAGTATTCACAAGAAAATTATGGGGGTGATAGCTTATGGCCTTATCTAGCGACATTGTAAAAAGCTTTGCTAAAATGGCCGCTGCGGTTCCAGAAAGCAACGAGCCTTCATTTATATTTGGCACCGCTAAGAAAGTAGGCGGTGAGTACTTCGTAAGATTTGACGGCTCTGAACTGTACACTCCGGTTATGAGTACAATAGATATTTCTGATGACGACCGAGTTATGGTCATGATTCAGAACCATACAGGAACCATAACCTCAAACGTAACGTCTCCGGCAGTCAGTAATAAGTCGTTCTCGGACTATAAAGAAACCGTTGCTGGGAGTTTCGATCATATTTATGCTACTTACATCACTGCTCAAGAGATTGAAGCTGAGTACATAAAAACGGCCTTGCTTGATGCTGAAGTAGCAAAAGTCGGATATCTGAAAACTAATCAGCTTGACGCTGAAGTAGCTAAGCTTGGATATTTGACGGCATCAGAAGCTGACATTGGATACGCCAAGATTGATTTAACCAATATTGGAACCGGCGCTATCAAGCAGGGAATGATCGACACTGGTGCCATAGGAACAGCACAGATCGCAAAGGGTGCCATTACCGATGCAAAGATAGAAAGTCTTACTGCTACTAAGATCAAAGGCGGCACGCTTGATGCAAGTCAAATTACTGTTGCTAATCTTAACGTAGACACGATGACTGTCGGAACGATCAACGGCAGTCGAATAGCAAGTGGCACAGTCGATCATGATCGCCTTTCTGCTGAACTATCGGCAATGGTTGACAACTCGGTAAGCGATGTTACGATCTACTATTGCTTATGGAATTCGCCGACGACTGCTCCGGCTGACAACTATTCCGAGTGGAATACTAGAGCTCCTAACTGGCAAGCAGATAAGTACATGTGGCAGAAGACAGTCACTATATTTAGCGACCATACTCAGGAAAAGCCGCACACGACGACAACTAAAACCTGCATTCAGGGAGCCAAAGGTCAAGACGGAGAACGAGGAACTACATGGTTTGCAGGTACTGGCGTTTACGGAACTGCAAAAGATACAGGCGAGGATGGTAACGTATTTCCTGATTCCGGCGTGTCTTCTGCTATTCTTGGCGACCATTACCTTAACACTACATACCAGAACGTTTATATTTGCTCGTTTCCAGGAAATGCTGCAACAGCCAAGTGGAAGTACGAGCAGAACATTAAGGGAACAGATGGCACTCCTGGCGTTCCGGGCGCAGACGGAAAGTCTGAGTACCTTCATATAAAATACTCTAACGACGGTCTTAACTTTACCGGCCATGATGGTGAAGATCCTGGTGATTATATTGGTACTTACACCAGTAACGATAGCGGCGATTCAATGACGTTTGATGATTACACTTGGGCTAAGATCAAAGGTACACCCGGCCAGGACGGTGTATCCCCTACGATTTCTACGTCAAAAGATTCTGGCGTAACGACTATCACGATCGTCGACGCTAAAGGTACTAAAACGGCTAAAGTTAACGACGGTACGAATGGAACTAACGGTAAAGACGGTAAAGATGGAACTTCAGTAACTGTTGAGGAAACTCGGTACAAAGAAGGCACCAGTGCAACTATTCCACCGTCTGGGGAATGGCCTAGTAAAGATCCTGTTGAGGTAGCTGAAGGAAATTACCTGTGGACCAGAGTTTTATATTCTGATGGTTCAAAAGCTTTCAGTGTAGCAAAGCAAGGAAAGTCCGGCACCAATGGTAAGGACGGAACAAACGGAACTAATGGTAAGGACGGTAAAGATGGCCTAGACGGATATTCTCCAACGGTAATCGCCGTAAAAGATGGAACTACTACCACAATTACTGTTACTAACAAAACCGGAACTTCCACCGCTACCATAAATGACGGTAAGGACGGAACTGACGGTAAAGATGGTAAAGACGGTCAACGAGGTGCTACATGGTATGCTGGTACTGCTATAGATGGTGATCCGGAGGACGAAGCTTCAACGTATAATACAGGCATCGCTTCTGCGATTGCAGGCGACCGTTACCTCAACACTGACAATCAGAACGTTTATATTTGCACACTTGGCGGTAACGCTTCTACTGCACTTTGGATTTACGAACAAAACATTAAGGGCGAACAAGGAGCTCCCGGCGGTGCTGGTAAAGATGGCAAATCGGCTTACGTCCACATAAAGTATTCTAACGACAACGGTAAGAGTTTCACTGGGAATCAAGGTGAAGATCCGGGTTCGTATATTGGAACTTATACCGACGATGAAGAAACAGATAAACTGGTTCTAAGCCTGTACAAGTGGGCTAAAATTGAAGGACCTAAAGGCGACGCACCGAAGGTCACAAACCAGACATACGCGTGGCAGCTATCCTATAACGGCGATACCGTACCGACAGGAGACTGGTCACCTACTGAGCTTTATCCGACTGTTCTTCAGTACGTGTGGACCATGACCTCAACGTTCTGGGACAACGGCGACGTAACATATTCTTACATTGTTGGTGGCCGAAGCGGAACAGATGGTGAAGGAATGATCGGCCTTAATAGGGCTCTTCAGACCGGAGCTGCTATCACCAAGACCAACATGTCAATGGGCAGCGTTGGATATTTGGAGTTTCCTGCTTACAAGTTAGACAGTAAGCTAAACGAAATGGAGCTTCGAACCACCGATTACCTGACTCTTTCGTTTGATTATGTAATCGACGGGGTTGAGGACGACGGAACTGCTTCTATTCAGGCTGGCTTTGACTCAGAACCGGGATTTGTCTTCGCTTCTAAATCGATTGGTAAGAGTTATATTTTAGACTCTGACGGAGAAGTAATCTTAGATAGTACCGGCGGACAGATCTGGGACAATGGAGCTGGGCTTACTGGTCACTACGTATCAACGATTGCGGTGACTGATGCGATTAGAAACTCTGTAAGTAAGAGACTTAAGTTTAGAGTCTACGACGCACCGCACGCCAGCATCGTTATTACAAAGTGCAAGCTGGAGATCGGAGACACTGAGACTCCGTGGTGCTTAGCTTACCTTGACCTTACCGAAGCTATGGACAATGCTCGTAACTCAGCTGATGGTAAGAACAAAGTCTTCTATCAGGATAGCGAACCGAGTGCTATCGATCGAAAACTAAATGATATTTGGTTTGATACCGACGATGGAAACGCCATGTACTATTGGGACGGTAGCAACTGGAGAAAGAAAGAGTTTGGTGGAGATGCTATTGAAGCCGACTCGATCATGGCTAGACATATCGTAGCAGGGGCGATTACTGCCGCTGCTATTGAAGCGGGTGCAATTACTACCGAAAAGATTGCAGCAGATGCTATTACAGCTGACCTGATCGCAGCTAACTCAATCACAGCGGATCACTTAAACGGTAAGATCATCACTGCTGATTACCTGGCTACTGACTCGGTAACAGCTGATGCGATTCTTGCCGGCGAAATCACAGGTGAGAAGCTTAACATTGCTGACATCGTGGCTAACTCGGCGCTTATCCAAGAGATATTTGCAACTGACATTACCGCCACTAATACCATAACTGGTGGCACGTTCATAGGCGGCAGTCTGCAGTCCATTGGCTACGAAGCTGCATCATCTGGGAACTACTCGAAGACCGGGATGATAATTGACCTAGCTGCTGGGTGCATCAAGACTCCGAAGTTCGCTGTTACTACGGCTGGTAAGCTCTATGCTACTGACGGCGAGTTCTCTGGTAAGATCACGACTGGATCAGGCAGTAAGATTGGTGGATGGACGCTTACCGATCATGACATGAGCGCTACGGTAACAACGTCGACCGGAAGCAATTATGTGTTCTTTGGTGACGGTACTACGTCAGGATCCGGTAATCAAAACCTTCACGCAATGCTGATTAAGACCGTTAACAATGGCACAGAAGCATATCCGTTCTTTGTTAGAAACACTGGGTACCTGCACGCTACTGACGCTGACATCAGAGGCGCTATTCAGGCTACGTCGCTTACTGTCAAAGAGGGATTGATATTCTACGACAGTAATTTCTCTACGACGATGACAGCTATCGGTGGTCGTGCTAATCGTTTGGAACTGGGCGCTACGGTATCTAACGGAACTGTAACACAGATTGGTAACGGCGCTAATCTCTATGGCAATCTTATTCTTTACGATAACGCCAAGGAAACAAGAATTGCCATGCCGCCAAGACAAAGTAGCTGGATCAATGCCATTTCAGAAGCTGCCATAGACATTTGGAGCAGTACCGACACGACTAGCTTCAATAGCTTTGGAGGTATCTGGACTAAGGACGGTAAGTGGGCATTTGGACCGCTTAACAGCGATAGTTCGTTCAACCTTGTTTACGCAACGGCGACTCGGCTAGCAAATATGGAAAACGGCTTTGATACGGGGTACAGGTTCGGTAACGACGGTACGTTTAGTTCTGGTGCTGTTAGTACAGGAAGCGTGACTGCATCGGGAGCAATCAGCGCAAATACTGTTACTTCTAATGCCAAAGGTGGCCTTAAAGGAATGCCTAGCGACGATACCGGTGCACTTAGAGAAGCGGTTTTGACTGGTACCGGTGCAGCTAGAATCTCAAGGTTTTGGCATGGTGCTAATACGACTGCTTCTATTCATTCTTACAGGGGAAACAGCTGGTCCACTTATACCTTTAGTGTAGCCTCTTCCGATAAGCGTCTTAAAGAGAACGTTAAGGACGCTGAAGTTAAGCAGGCCATGGACCTCGTTTCACAAATCAAAATGAGGTCCTTTGACTGGAAAGATGATAAGAAGCACCAGAAAATCGGGTTTATCGCTGACGAATTAGAGGAGCTTGATCCGAACTTGGCTGTTGGCGGGGGAGAAGATGAGAACGGTAACATGAACGTTAAGGCAGTTGACACGTTCTATCTTCTTGGATATTTAGTCAAGGCTTTGCAGGAAGCTAATGACCGCATAAAGGTACTTGAAAGGAGAATAGGAAATGAATGAGGTAAAGAAACCTTTACTTGTAGCAAGAGAGGAATTATTACAGGCAGTCACCAATGATATTACATCGTCAGGGCTGCCTTTAATTATTGTACTTCCCTTAATGGAGTCACTGGTACGAGGGCTCAATGAGGCTCTGGCCACTCAGTATAACAACGAGAAGGCTCAGTACGAGGCTGCATTAAAGGAGAAAAAGGAGGAATTAGATGGCAAAGATAACTGACTATCCTTCTATAACGACCATCGACGCCAACACGATACTCTTGGCTGACGGATCATCCGGAACCGGTAAAATCTTAGCCTCCGATATGGCTAAGTATGCTCTTGAGACTTACGCTGGATCTACACTGGCTGGGTCTGCGCAGAGCGTGAAGAATGCGTTTTCGAACCTATTTGCTAACGGTAGCAACATTGATGCTAGCAACGTTGATAGCTTAAAGACCAGCGCCATATACTGTCGATATATTGAAGCAGCTACAATTACCGGGTTTCCGATCATGTCTAGCGGTTTTGGACTGTTTATAGTGTCAAACGGGACATCAACTGCTGAACGTGTTGGCCAATATATTTTCATGCCGAATTCCGGAACCATGGCTATGCGATATGATAATAACGGTACTTGGGGACCTTGGAAAATGGATGCCAGCACCATTGCAAAAATTACGACATCCATCATTGATTATGTTGATGCCCTGCCAGATAATTCGCTTATCAAGTTATGGAGCTCGGCTGCGGATGGCACTAAAGTTGGGTCACCGTTTGGTACGAGCTCTTCGGCGTATTACGAGGTTGACAAGATTAATGTATCGACGGCTTACGTAAAAGCAAAAGCGATGGCAAGGGGCGTAAACGATCAAGATGTCGTATACATTAAGCAGAAGTATAGTAGCGGCTGGGCTGATGGCTGGACAAAAGTTCCCACCAGAGCGGAGGTTGCTGTAGTAGTCCCGAAGGTAAAGAATGCGATTGGCGATTTGTCTAGCATTCAACCAGGCGAACAGGGATATATGCAGTTTACAGCGGACGTATCACCTATCGGAACCCAAGCATATTTTACAGTTTGGTGTACAGGTAATGCAGACAGGCGAGGGCTTGTTGCAGTCTATACTGCAGGGACAGAAACAAGAGTCTTTGCTAATGCCGGTCATGCTACTAGTGGAGTATTTGCTTGGCGAGGCTGGGCTGAGTATGCTGATATGACTGCAAAAGCAGGTACGTTCACACCAGATTCGTCACTGACAAATCTAGGTGAAAACGGAATCAAGGTTTGGCAGAGCGGAAAAGTCGTGACTGTTAGCGGATATTTGCAGGCTTCATTTCCTGGCACGACGAATATTCAAGTCGGAACCATTAGCGGAGTTGGCACACCGCAAAATCCAATACGAGCACGCGGCGGATGCGGACCCAACGCTTACTCAACAGGAAACGATGCTTACGTGGCTATAACCAGAGACGGAACGATTACTGCCTATTCAGCAGGGGCAGGTACGAGCCTTTACTTTACGATCGCATACATAACTGCATAATTATTTGCGTAAAGGAGAAAAAAACTATGACAGATATTTTAGGAATTGCATCTGTAGCAGCTATCACAGTGATCTGCTACCTTGTTGGGATGCTTTGGAAAACCGTTAACAAACTTGATGACAAATTCATTCCGGTAGTTGTCGGAATTACCGGCGGCATTCTTGGAGTCGTTGCAAAGCACATTAACATGCCTGATTTCCCGGCGGTTGATTATATTACTGCTGTGGCCGTCGGCATCGTCTCAGGACTTGCGGCAACCGGAATTAATCAGATCGGAAAACAGCTTAAGGGTTAAGGAGGCGATGGCTTATGGCTCTTGATATTCAGAAGTACTATCTTAAGAACAATCGTTGCTATAAGCAGGCAGTTACTAGAAAGCCTATCGGTATTCAGATCCATTCGATTGGCACAGCTCAGGGGACAGCAAAGGCAGTAGCAGATTACTGGAATCAGAGCACGGTTTCCTGCGCTGTAACATACATCGTTGATGCCGATATTTCAGGTAAGGTATTGCAGACTCTTCCGGAAGAATACTATACCTGGGCTGATGCAGGGTACGGTAACCGCAACCTCATCACGATCGAGATCTGTGAGTCAGATTTCATGAAGTATTATGGCGGTGGAGCTAACTACAATGTCACTAACGAGAAGGCTTTTGAAGCTGACATCTTAAGAGGCTACGATACTGCAGTAGCTCTTTGTGCTGATATTTGTAAGAGATACAATTGGGACCCGGAGGCTAAGTTGCCCTCGGGTCTTTTCCTTATCTCATCGCACAATGAGGGAAGACTTGCCGGTTTATCGAGCGCTCACGTTGATCCTTCTCACATCTGGCCGCAGTTTAATCTGTCGATGGCAACTTTCAGGAAAGCTGTTAAGAACGCTATCAAGACCGGCAGCAGCTTAGATAACGAGAGTATTAATTACTACCGCATACGAACCAGCTGGGAAGCAGCAAACACTCAGCTTGGGGCTTATGAGAATAAACAGAACGCTATAGCAGCCTGTCCCCCTGGATATTCCGTCTTTGACTACAAGGGTAGAAACGTCTATACGAATAAGAGTTCGATTAAAGGGACGCAGGCAAGCGACTTTAAAGGGCTTACCGAGACACAGGCAGCCGAGAAGATCTTAGAGCTTGTACGAACCAACGATAAGTCCGGAATCCTTCCTTCAGTATCAGCAGCCCAGATGATCTTAGAGTCCGGCTATGTTACTACGAACCTGTCTAAGATTGCCAATAACTGCTTCGGTATGAAGGTATCACTGTCCGGTAATACGTGGAAGAGCGTCTGGGACGGAAGCAGCAACGTTAAGATCCTTACATGGGAGGTCTATAACGGCAAGAGTACTAAAATTTACGATTACTTTAGGAAGTATCCGTGCATTGAGGACTCAATAAAGGACCATTCTGCATACCTGCTTGGCGCTATGGACGGAGATAAGAAGCGTTATGCCGGATTGCTTGAAGCTAAAGACTACCGTGAAGCCATTACGATTATTAAGAAGGGCGGATACGCTACCGATCCTGATTATATTTCAAAGATCTGTGCTATCATTCAGCGTTTTGGGCTTGACAAATACGATAAAAAGAGCTCTCAGAGCGAAAAGTCAGAAGAGCAGACAGTAAATACTACGTACAGAGTTCAGGTAGGCGCTTACAAGCTTAAGAAAAATGCTGAGAAAAGGCGAGATAACGTGAAGAAAGCTTCAGGGTATTCCTGCATTGTAACTAGCAGCGGCGGTTTATATTTAGTGATCTGCGGTAGCTTTAAGATTAAAGAAAACGCACAGGCTAGAGTAAACGCTCTGAAAGCCAAAAAGGTCGAAGCTTTCATAAACGAAATCTGAAAAAATCCCCGGGTGGAATTTTTGAAAAACTTTTAAAGGCCAGCGGGTCTGAACGAACGTGAGGGCCTTTTGGAATTTTTGAAAAAGTTTTAACTTGAAAGGAGAACACATGCAACCAACGTTTATTATCCTGGCGCTTGTCTGTGCATTTATATTAGGCATCATGATCGGGTACAGAATCAAAGAGAATGAGGTGCTAACTGTCGGTTCCTTTATTATTAATACTGATAAGGGGGCTGAGCATCTCTTCGAAATTCACTTTGATGAGGACTTAAGTTCTCAGACCCGAAAGAAGATCATAGCCTTTAACATAGAGAAGCGCTAACTTTTTCATTTCATACCTCCTTTTGAATATGCCCCGTGAGTTTTTCATGGGGTATATTTTTTTTT
>Ga0326514_10000304_pt1 | contig 33387 bp, 66 predicted proteins | sample 3_2548_0518_D_FD_203653 | JGI IMG/M metagenome (GOLD analysis project Ga0326514, IMG submission 203653) | Bovine rumen microbial communities from UC Davis, California, United States - 3_2548_0518 | ecosystem: Host-associated > Mammals > Digestive system > Stomach > Rumen | place: USA... | reverse complement strand
AGGGACCTTGTGGAAAAGTCAAAAATTTTGGTTGAATTTTTTACGAGCAACTGTTCGCCCAAATAAGCCCCCCCTAAAGCTTAAAAAGGGGGAGGGAGGGATAACAGGTAGGAGGGGGAGGGGTACCAGGAGGGGTATGGGAGGGGTATAGGCAGTACGCGCAAACATTTTTCCTATTTATTTTATCATTATCGAGCAAGTTTGGCATGATTTTTGTAGTATATAAGTAGAAACTATAAATATACAATTAAGATTATGGCAGGGAAAATTATAAAGCCAAGAACTATCGAGGTTAGTATCGTTTGTGATGAGCACAATGTCGCTGACGTGTTACGCGATTTCGCGAACTATATTGAGGAGAATGATTTAGACTACTCAAATAACCCCCAATTCGAGGGTGACGACTATGAGGGCGAAATCAAGTTAGCCTAATTAAAAGAGAAGTGGGTGTAATTCACCCATTTTTTTATCAGCATCGGTACAGCGCTGCCTTTTTCCTATTTTTTTTGTGGAGTTTGGCACGATATTTGTTGTATATAAGTAAAAACTAAAAACAATAGTAAAGGAGATAAAATTATGACATTACAAGACTTAATAGACTACGCATACGAAAACGGATTTGACCCAAGCGAGTGCACAATAAAAGCAGAAACGTATGACAACGCTCATCTTTATGATGTCACCCAAGATGTAGACGAGGTGTTTGAGCCAATGATTGTGTTGGGATTTTATCCTTAAACGATATTTGTTGTATATAAGTAGAAACTAAAATCGCACAAGAATGAAAGATATAAGAATGTTCCTTGCATGGGTTTTGATTGCCTTTGTGGCATTTATAATGAAAACGTGTTTAACCCTAATAAATTAAAATAATTTGATTTTCAAATGAAACAGAATAAGAAACAAATAGAGGCGAACTTACGTAACAAGTTAGCCGCTCAGTATAAGGAGAAAAGCGAGCAACTAAAAAGCGAAAAAGCCGTGCTAAAAAGACTTCTCAATGAAATGGAGAAGCGTGCGATAAAGGCTGAAACTGAATGTGATGAACTCAAAGAAAAAGTTGCGGCTCTTGAAGATTGGAACAACCGCCTGCTTGAATGTATGGATATGACGGACGAAGACCGCAAGGCATATGTTGAGAACCTAAGAGCGCAAACCGAACTCAAAAACGCGGTAGACCAAATGTATGGCGTGAAACTTATTAACCATTTATTAGGGTATATGCTATGATAACCGTAGGTAAATTAAATGTGGGTGACAAGGTGAAAATCGTGGATACGTTCAACAAAACAACGTACTCAGGAAAAATCACCAAAATCACATCGAAATACTTATACGTCTTAGTGGGTTTTCTTATCCCAGACACACTCGCTTTCAATCGAAAGACGTTGTTCTGCAAGGAAAATCCATTTAGACAGATAGAGTTGTAATAGTAGTGTGTTTTTAGTTGGCGCGGGGTGAATGCTCCGCGTTTTTCTGGCACGCTCGGTACCGACCCTATTTTTTCCTATTTTTTTTATTAAGTTCGTGCAGGTTTGGCACGATTTTTGTAGATATATAAGTGAACACTAAAAACTATATTGCTATGTGGATTTACATTTATGACAACGGCACTGAAATTCGGTGCGCAAATTGGGCAACTGCTCGCAACTATCAAGTAGAAAATGAGGGTAAAGGTCATATCGTTCGCGGTATGCAATTTTCATAAGGAGACACGGCTATGATACGTACATTCAGCAAATTGGAGTTAATTCCGAGGGAATTTGACTACAAAGGAAAACCATATTTTCTACGCGTTTGGGTAAACGCTTGGGGCGAGTTATGCGTTGGGTACAAAGAAATGGGGAGCGATAAAGTAATTCTGTCCTATGTCGTACAGCCAGGGCGCAAGCCATATCATCCTGCAATCATCGAGGAAACCGAGACGAGCGGCTTGAATGAGCATATCGGCAATGACCATACTCTTGACCTTTGCTTGAACGCAATCGAAGATAAGATTATGGAATTGCAGGAGACTTTCTCCGAGGAAGAGTTCAAGGTTGAGCCGAATAACTACGGCAAAGACCAAGAAGAACCGAGCGATGAGATTAAGGTCGGCGATGAGGTAATCGTAAAACGTACGGGCGAGAAAGTCAAAATCGGCATTATCACGACCGAGGGCGAGTGGATACATCACGCAACGGCACTTGACCGATGGAAAGACAAACTGACTACTCGTTGGTATAGCACGGCAAGCAGCCTTGACGGAATAGCGAAGAATGGCTATCTGCTCGAAGAAGATATTGAAAAAGTTTAACCTCTAAATTCACAATAGTATGCGCAAGTAAATGTTTCAGCAGGGGCGAGTGCCCCTGCGTTTTTTTACACGCGGCGGTACAGATGTGTAATTTTCCTATTTTTTGAGGTACTTTGGCATAGTTTTTGTAGCATATAAGTAGAACTAAAGATTTACATTATGTTAAGAAATTTAGAAATTGGAGATAAAGTTACCGTCCGCCCATTCATCGGAGAGCCGTATGTTGGAAAGATTACGAAAATTGGCACGGCATATATTCATGTTGAACTTATGAAGATTGGAGACGTGCCACTGATTTTTCCGCGAGTTAAGCGGTTTAATAAAAATACTTTTATCGGTGTTGGTAAAGATAAAATGTATGAGATTGATGGGGTCATGTTTGGAGAGCATGAAAAGTATAAGTAGAACTAAAACATTGCTATTATGGCATATCAAGTTTATTATGAGGTATGGCAGGTAGAGACTACTCCTATAAAATGGAACAACGGCATACCAACGAAATACTCGTACGTTGAAAACCACTATCCTCAACCGCTTGAGAGTTTTAAAACTCTTGAAGCGGCAAAGTTTAGAGCAGAAAGACTTCGCAAGTTGAGAGACATAAATGGTGAAGAATACCATAAGATAAAAGTTATAACGGCTAAAAAGTAAGCAGGGCAGCCCCTGCTTATTTTTGCGTGGTTGTGTACACACTTTATTTTTTCCTATTTTTTTTAAATAAAATAGTGAATGAATGGCACGATTTTTGTAGTATATATAGTGAACACTTAATAACACAATTATGTTTGGTGGACTTTTAGCAAGCCTTGCTTTCCGTAAGCGAGACGAAATAAGAAAGACAAGAGAAAAGTTGCAGTCCAAATCAGCAACGAGTGAAGATTATCAGCGAGCAAAAGCACGCAAAAAGCGCAAGAAAAAATGAAAGTTAAAGATTTACGCATAGGCGATTGGGTTACGAATAAAATGACTGGCTGCAAGGGTCAGGTTGAGGAAATATACAGCGATAGCGTTAAGTTGAAAGACGATAGCGTATATGACATCAGTTTTATTCAGCCTATTTGCCTTACCGAAGAGATTTTGCGAAACAGCGGTTTCGGAAAAGACTTTTCGCACATGGAAAGCACGTCACCATATGAGTGTATGTATTATATGAAAAACGATAGTTTTTTGTGTAAGGACATTTATTGGTTTGATTTGTGTGCAATCTATTTAACTGACGACCAACGCTGGAAGTCTATCACAATTGCAAGAATTTTCTTCGTGCATGAGTTGCAGCATATATTCCAAGTTTTAGGTCTCGATTCGGAGTTGAATTTGGATAGTTTGGCATAGTTTTTGTAGTATATAAGTAGAATATAAGCCAGTGCACAACCACCGCTGAGATGAGAGCGCTCGGTAGGCGGTGGGGCAAAAAGAGCGCTCGTCACGCCGTGTTTGGAGACTTTGGTCGGTGTGGCAAAAAAACAAGTCTCTACCCGCAGACAACGGAGTCTTGCGGGTATAATTTTTTATGCTCGTGTACACGATTTGTTTTTTCCTATTTTTTCTATATAAAACGTGGCATTTTGGCATAGTATTTGTAGTATATAGGTAGAATAAATAATTATTGCTATGAAAGTTGATATTACCACCAAAGAAGCGTTAGCGAAACTTGAAGAGGTCGCTGAAAATTATGAAAATATGATTGGAGTTGAACTCACGGAAGAAGACGCAACTGACGTGATACGTTGCATGAGTAACAAGGCGGTATCGCTTGATGACGCAGCAAAAGAAATCATTGAGGGCATTTTGGCTTGCCTTTTTCGTGAAACCAAATAAAGAAAATGAAAACAACTATGGTAAAAGAACACATTTACAAAGAGGACAAAATCGTGGAATACGCACCAGACGATTTTGTTGGGTTTTACCTTAATGCGGATGATGAGGTTGAGCAAACACCGCGTTTTAAGACGTTAGTTGGTGCGCAAGCAGAATTAGACAAGTGCAACAAAATCGTAGCCGAAATTAAGGCTGAAAACGAAAAAGAAGAGTGAGAATTTGGCGGGACACAAAGCATCCCGCCTTTTTATTGTATTCTCGGTACCGCGCGTAATTTTTCCTATTTTTTTTTACCTTTGATTTTATGGTTTGGCACGCTTTTTGTAGATATATAAGTGTAACAACTATATAAACAACTAACAACTCGCAATGGTGGTTAATTGCATACAACTATGGTACGCACTATGAACGAAATCGAGATTTTGAACGCAGCACTCGCAGTAGGTTGGGTAAAGTTCGCATATTACAAAGCAGACGGAACGCGCAGACTTGCTATCGGCACTCGCAACCGCGCGCTGATTGAGCAGGTTCTTGGTCGCAGGCTGAAAGATAACGGGAGTAGCGGGTCTTTCTATGAAAACTGCAATGGTTATTTTGACCTTACGCGCGTTGATTGGCGGCAATTCAAGTCCGAGCGGTTTATTGGTATCTTGTTTGACAAATTGACCAATGAGCAGGCAGTCGCTCACGCGCTGACCCTTTCGCTTATTGAGAGCGGTCGCGCTGACGAGACAATGGCTGCTGCAAAGTTGCTTATCGGTGCAATGGCAATGCCGATTATGACCGAAATCGGCTACGTGTACGCACACACGCAGATTGACGAAGACGAAATCCGCGCAACCGAGCAGATTGTAGCAGTCGCTGAAACACACATAAATGACAATGTGGTTTTGCAAGTGTCTTTGGGCGCACCGAGCGCAGAGCACACTGCAAAGGTTAAATCGAGCCGCGCGGCACTGAAAGCAGAACTCGCTGCACTCCGCAAGCGCGAAGAAGAAATCCTCGCAATTTTGCTTGCAGACTGACAAATGTCAGTGACAACTTGGCAGGGGTAACCCTGCCATTTTGTCATAGTGTGCGTACCAACGCGATTTTTTCCTATTTTTTTATCGAAATTAGATTTGTTTGGCATGGTTTTTGTAGATATATAAGTGAAACAATAATACATTACTACTATGACAAAAGAAACTTATCGTTCGGTTAGCGAACTCAATCAAGAAGAATTTGAAGAACTGCGTGCGGCTTATTTTTGCTCGCTGCAAGACAGCGGTTCTAATAAGTATGAAAGTGCAGAAGAAATACCCGATAGCGAGGTAAAAGAGAACTACGAGGGTATCTCATTTGTCGAGGAAGATTTTTGGTGTAACGTAAAATAATTCAAAAAAAAATAGGATTTTTAAAGAGTTTGGCACGATATTTGTAGTATATATAGTGTAAAACGTTAAACTAAACGGAATATGAGAGATACACGACCTCCGCCCAATTAAGGGTTTACGTACTTTATTTTTCGGACTTTTTTATAGAGCAGTTTTAACCGCCCAAAGGTAGGGCACAAAATAGCGCAAGTGTATGAAACATAGTCGCATAAGAGCCGAGACTTAACGGCAATATATAGTTTTTTGAAATAATTTTATAATCCAAAGCAACGAGGTGCGCACATAACGGGTATCCCCCCGTAGAGAGTGTTGCGGTAAATGGTAAAGTAGCACTAATAAGTGATTAACCCAGCCCCGTTGCGATATTATGGTGGCGCAGATAAGAGCGCGCAGGACGGGTCTCGCTAAATGATAGAGGACTGCAATCCAAAGTCACAGAGAAGACGGGTGCGCTACAAATCCTTGCAGGGGTTTGTTCACCGAGGGTTCGACTCCCTCCGCTACTACAACATTGAACGCAACACCCGCAAGTGTACATAGCGAGTGGCTCGAAAAGACGGCACCCCAAGTGCAACGCGTACGCATTTTAAGGTAATAGGATTCGAAACCCGCCAACGACACCAAAGTTTAGTTTACTGGTAAAAACATTTTGAGTGCGTTCTTTTTTTTTGAAACCAACAACACACAAATTAATATGGGATTATTTATTAAGACAATAGGTCGCGGTGGAGACAAGGGTCTCTTGAATGTTCAAAATGTAGAACATATCGGTTTAAGTAATAAGGACAACGGGATTTGCTACACTCCTATTCGTGGACTTGACCCGCACGCGAGTTATTATCCAACGGTTGCATACTGCACCGATGAGATAGCAAAAATTGTCTTTGACGAGATTATAGACTTTATGGCAGTAAACACGGATGGGGTTTATGACGCTTACACACGTGTTCAGGAACTGAACCAAGCGCGTCTCAATAAACTCAACGCGTGATAGTGTTCATAGTAGTGTAATTTAGGTTTGTTTGGTAACGGCAGCCTGAGAAGGTAGCCGTTATTTTTTTGCACCTCGGTACACACATGTAATTTTCCTATTTTTTTTGAAATAAAATGCGCAGTTTGGCATAGTTTTTGTACATATATTAGTGAACATTAAAACATATACTATTATGAAAAAGAAAACATTAGGAAATCTTATTGAGTTTTTTGCCCTTTGTGGTGCAATTGCTTTCTTTTGTGGATTAGCAGACCCGTGGGCACTTGTTGCGTGTATGATATTTGGCGGTACTGCCGCAGTTCTCAAATTGTTTCACAACGTAGCAGAAGATTAAAATGGCGGGTATCAACATTAGCGGTAAACACCGCGCGACAAGTAAAGCCGCAAGCGCATTGGCAAGTTTCTTGTTTGAACAAGAATTTGGCGAGTTGAAAAATTTCTCCGCAGATGAAATTAAACTCCTCCGTCAAGCAAGCGCGACCTTGTGCAAACATTGTTAAACTATAAAATCAAATCAATATGGCACTTTTACAATCAGTCGAAGATAAGCAATTTGCTGCGAACGTAAAACAACTCACTCGCAACATTGCCGAGTTAAACGAAAACTCAAAGAAAACAAACGAATTGCTTTCAAAGCAAAACGAGTTAATTGAAAAGCAGACTTACGCAATGGAGCAACTACTCTATGCGCTATCTCGGAATGTCGGATAGCGACTATTTTAGCAAGCCACGCTTTAATGGTACTCTTTTGAGTACGGCAATTCTTTACGTATAATCCCTAAAAGAAATGAGAATAAGATTATGCTAACTGGAGGAAGATTAAAACTTACAAACGGATACGAAATCGCGTATACGGACAACTATAATTGTGACTACAACGATTGGAGCGGCAAAGAGGGATTTGTCGTATTGGATAGCGAGGGTCAGCAAGTAGGCGGACTTTATCAGCACGTAGCAGACGCTTTGGAAGATGCGTTGAAATACGATGACTGATGACATAAAATTGCGGGTTATGTTATTAACCCGCTTTTTATTGTGCTCTCGGTACCGCACATATTTTTTCCTATTTTTTTATATAGTTTGGCACACTTTTTGTAGTATATAAGTGTACACTTTAATTTGAACACTTATGAAAGCAACTGACAAAGTTACGCGTGTATACGCGCATTTTTTATGTGGATTTGAGCGTGCTGATACTTTTGTAAGTATTGAGGACTTGCAGGGTATTCTTGATGCGAACAACGCCTGCTTGCGCTACAAGCAAAAGTTCTTTGACAAGGTAGAGGACGCGGATTTGAAACCAGAGTTTATCAGTTTCAACACTGGTTCCATTTACGATTTTGGCGGCGGTTACTACCGAGAGCCGAGAATTGATATTGTGCCAAAGGGTACAAAAGTCGAATACGGCATGTATGTGTTTCCGTCCGCTCGAAAGTAAGGGGTGAAATTCCCCTTTTCTTTAGAGAATTTTGTACCGAGCCTAAATTTTCCTATTTTTTTTTAAAATTAAAATGCGTAGTTTGGCACGCTTTTTGTAGATATATAAGTGTAACTATTGTATTTTTTATCTTAAAAACCTCGCGATAGTAATAAGGTAATCGCCTACAACTATGAGTACTATGCTTTCTTTCGCTAACAACGACCTCGCAACCTCTTTCATGACCAAGCAAGATATTGCTGCCGTTTGCCCGATGGCACTCCGCCACACTCCTACTAACCCGAACGTCAGCGAGCGTTACACGTTCGCGAATACGGAGACGGTCATTGATGACCTCGCGCGTTTGGGGTGGTATCCTGTCGAGGCAAAGCAGGCGCGCGCAAAGAAAAACAGCAGCGGCATCCGCTCGTTCCATATGCTCGCGTTTCAAAACCCCGAAGTTTTCATTAAGAAAACGGACGCGGACGGGAGCGAGACTATTGACGCATACCCGCGCATTATTTTGACCAACTCGCATGACGGGTTCAACTCGTTCAAGTTCATGGTCGGTTTGTACCGCTGCGTATGCAGTAACGGACTTATTATTGCTACCGACCAAATGGTAGAATTGAACATTCGTCACGTGAATTACGACTTTGACGAATTGCGCGTGGTGGTTGCTACTGCTATCAAGCAAGTGCCAATCCAAACGACCGCTATCAACGCTATGCAGAATGTCATTTTGACCGCAGAGCAAAAAACCGCGCTCGCTATTTCTGCTATGCGTATTCGCAAGGGCGTGTCGGGAGACGGAAAGTTCTACGCCGATATGGAGGCTGTGCAGGCGATACTCGTTCCGCAGCGTAAGGAAGATGAGGGCGACAGCCTTTGGAACGTGTACAACGTACTCCAAGAGTACATGATGAGGGGTGGCTACCGCGCAAAAGCAAGTGAGCGCGGAAAGGCTCGCAAAGCGCGCGCGCTCACATCGGTTGCAAAATCGGTTGATTTCAACCGCGACCTTTTCAAAGCGGCATATGATTACGTGCCAGCAGAGGTCGTAGCATGACAAAATGTCATGTCATTATGGCAGGGGCAACCCTGCCATTTTGGCAGGCGCGCGGTACATCGCATAAATTTTCCTATTTTTTACTCTTAAAAACAAGCATTTGGCATAGTTTTTGATGTTATATGTGTGAGTAAAGCCTAAAATTATGATTTATCAAGTACAAAACGTGATACGCGATTTTGAACAATTCAATTTTTGCGTTATTAAAGAAAATACACAAGGCGTGTTCAATTACTATGGTGGCTACAATAATCCGTGGCGCGCCGCGTGCGCCGTTGATGATTGCGGCGGTGGTATCATGGTAGAGCCGAGACATATCAAAGTTATAAACTATATAAATTAACACACTATGGCAAAGCATTTACTTTACACAACGTACACCGAGAAAGCAGGTTATACTTTTGAGGAGTACAAGAACTGGCTGATTGAAAGCGGCAAAGTATCTTACGAGGAATTACCTGCTCACGAGGATGAAGATTTTTACGAGTGGGCTAACGATAGCGTATATGACGATTTTTACTGTTTCAAGGAAAACGTCAAATATGGCAATTATAATACCGCGTGCTACGTGACAGGTTCGGTTGGTTTGTGGGACGGCAGGCGTGAAATTGCAAAGACACCTTGTGACACACTGCTCCAAGCGATACAAAAATGCATCAACAACCAAGACGATTTTGAGATTTTCGCTGACGGCAATGCGGTCTATGTGGATAGTTACAACCACGATAGCCAATACCACGGCGGCAACCATTTTAAGATTGTCATTCGCGGAAAGAAAATCAAAGGTGGGTGGTTGTACTAACCCCCACCATAATGGTACTCTTTTGTATACCACCTATTATTGTTTGGCATAGTTTTTGTAGTATATAAGTGTACAATAAAATCTAACAAATATGAAACTTTTTACTTGCACAACTTACAATGTTGAATTAGGTACGGGTCTTGGTAGTGATATTGCTACCGAGGTTATCAAACGCCTGCGCTCTGCACAAAATATGTGGGAGAGCGAAGACGGGCAAGAGTTCGAGATAGATTTTTCCGAGTTACAAGAACTGATTAACGCAGAGAAAAATGAAGATGTAAAAGACGCGCTGCAAACAATCTATGATGAGGGCGACAAGCGCAACACCTATGCACGTTTAACACTTTCAGTCTAAAAGTTATGGCAAAGAAAGAATTTTACAAAATCGAATTGCCGAATGGCAAGGTCGTTGAGTTGAAGAACGGAGTAAATCGTCAGGGCAAACGCGGCGTCGAGGTCTATCGTGACGGAAAGAAAGTGTGCTTCGTTGAGTATATCCACGCAGCAGATGTGTATAGCGACTTGGGGTGGTACGACAAGTTCGTTGAGGACTACACCAAAGTTATGCACGGACATATCTAAAAGTGGCAGGGTAATCCCCGCTTCTTTTTTAAGCCTGCGGTACCGCTTGTGTTTTTTCCTATTTTTTTATATAAGTATTTAATACTTTGGCATAGTTTTTGTACATAAATAGTGTAACCTATATACACATAAATTATGGACAAAGTTCAAGAAATTCAAAAGTATTTGAAAGAAAATGACATCTACGCAGAGGTGTCCGAGTGTGACAATCAAGTTGTTGTCTCTATTGATTGGGGAGATTGGAAACACGACCACAAGAGATGTGACTATCTTATGGCAAAGAAAAACTATCTTTGCGTACAAGAAGAAATCACGGCAGAGGATGGCTCTGACTGTTATTCTGCTGACCATTATTATGAACATTTAGCACGTTAATGTTATGGCAAAAGTAAACACGTTTATCGGCGTTAATTTGGGTAATCACACCCTTATTGTAAGAAACCCTCGCGAGGTTATGGGACATGACGATAGCCTGCCGTACAACGCAGAGTTCGCGATTTTCCACAACGACAAAGAGGTTGCTCGTGGGGAAATCTGGAATGATGGTTGGGGCGGTATGAGTTGCTACCGCACTGAAAGCCAGCGCAACCCTCGCGCAGATTTTGAGGTTGATACTTTCAACACCGTCTGCAAAGAGCGAGCGAGGTACAAATTCGGCGGCATGGACTTTAATCTCGGCTTTACTGAGGTTGTCGATATGCTCGTTCCGCTTGCTTTAAGCGGTCGCGTTCCAAACGGAATACTCGCCGAAAAAGTATTCATTGCGTATCTCAACGCAAACTAATAAGCAGGGGCTATCGCCCTTGCTTTTTTTATAGTGTCGGTACCGAGTGTAAAATTTCCTATTTTTTCTTATATGCATACGCAAGTTTGGCACGGAATTTGTACATAATAGGTGTAACCATTGTCGGCAACAATGTATAACAATTAAAAGACATTTATTATGAGTAAAGAGGAATTGATTGAAAAGGCAAAAGCAGGTCGCGTTGATTTCAACGGCAATGTTCAAGTGTCCGCTAATTGGGACGGGAATGATTGGCAGCCTTATTACGCGCAGTATGCCGACAAAAATGGTATTCACGCTTGCCCTGACGGACAAGAGAGTTACATTGATGATTTTGAGCCGTTAGATTTTGACGAGATTTATGGTGGTACAACATACGACCAACTAATTAACGACATTATTAACTAACTAAATAGAAAGAAAACAACTATGGCAAAGAAAAAGAAACAAACAAAAAAGTATGATGTAACTTTTTACTTTCACACAAATCTGACCGTCACCGTAGAGGCGGAGAGTAAGGAAGAGGCACTTGAACTTGCAGAGTGGGAGAGCACAAAAGAGTGCTACACAAACCAACTGCTTGAGGGTATGCAAGAGGACGACGACCCTGATGTAGTGGAAAGTAATGATTAGCCAAAATTCGGCAACAAATAAAAAACATAACATTATGAGCACATTAGAAAGAGAACTTTTTTGCCGAATTGACGGCTACAAAGCAGGCAGCGGCGGTTTAGAGCCAAAGTATGTTAATGTTTTAATCCGCTGGAAAGATAGCGGAAGAGTTGTTCCGCGAATAGTGGCACTTTTTCCGTATGACGAAAAAGTACCAGATTGCGTGGATGAGCGTGTTTTCTTCTATTTTGACCTTATGTCTAATATCATTTTCTGCTTGTCAAATGTTGAGATTTCGGCAAACGATTTCGATACAATCGAAGAGTTTGAAAACGAACTCAACAAATATGCAGAAACGGAAGATGACGCGCGATACTATTTCCCCTCTCGCGAAGATTTTGATATAGTCGCGATAATGGGGGTGAGCAACGAGGTGTTCTAAAATAAGGGGAGACAATCCCCTTATTTTTGGTTGGCGCGGTACCACAATAGTTTTTTCCTATTTTTTTATGTATTTTATATCACACTTTGGCATGGTTTTTGTTTATAATAAGTGTACCTAATAACTATTCGCATATGAAAAAAGAAGAAATTGCTGCTATCGTTGCAGAGAAAGAAGAACTCGTTAGTAAGAAATACGCTATTGTATCGCGAGAAAAAGAACTCGCAATGAAAATTTTGAAAGAGCATTTCAACGGAGATTGCACTTTCTTGACCGAAGAAGAGTTTGACGAAGAAGATTTTGGTGGCTGCCCGACTATTATGTCCACAACTATGGTAAAAGACAGCGACCCTGCCGATGCCTATATTACTCGCGTTAGGGTCGGGAGCAAAAAAGACTGGCTGACTGGAGAGGAAAAAGAGACGCTCTATTTCGACCTCTACGCTTACTATCTCGGCAAAAAATCGGAGAACGTGGACTCGGAATATGAAAGCCCGATTGAGTGGTCTGAACTATTGGACTGCTTGTTGGCTTTCGCCATGTGTGACCGTTAAAAATTTTCTACATGACACAAGTCTATTAGTTAGGCTCGTATCATGCGTAAGAAAAGCGGGATTTAGTTCCCGTTTTTTAATGTAGGAGCTGTACCGAGCTGCTTTTTTCCTATTTTTCTTAAATTTCGTGTAGGCTTGGCATGATTTTTGTATATTATATAGTGAACATTAAAACAAATAACAACTATGTCATCAGTAACAATGAAACATGAAAATCGTAATTCGGCTATTGAAATGTTAAGCCGACACAAAAGTGAAATAGCCAACGCTATAAATCATTACCTTACAACAATTATCCGCGCTATTGATGACTGCGGCGGATTAATTCACGAGGGCAACTTTAATTTGTTTACGCGCACAAAACAAAACGGCGAGCGCGTCGTGTATTTCTACGGTTCTTGGCTTCCTTATGACCCAATGAACGAGAAACATTTTAATGAAGCCGTTGAGTTATACAGCGAGAACGGCTGGGAGACCGTTGAAGATATAGCCAACTGGGCGGATATTGCAAAGCAACACCGAGACAAGGTGATTGCTGACCGTAATAAGGATAAGGTAGGTATGAGTGCCGATGAGATTCTGGACGCGGTTGCAAGTCTTGCTTGTTCGCAAGGATTCTATGGTCGCTTATTGGATGAGTTGCGTACGAATCCAGACGCATTGCAAGTACTGGTAGACCAGAAGTTCAAGGATACCTTGGATATGATTTTATATCTAGAAGAAGCATGAAACGTGTGTTCATAATAGTGTGTGTTAGTGTCTTTCTGGCGAGTTGTGCAATAACGTACGACACGCCAGAGAGACCGTATTGGGACTGGTCGTATAATTACAAGTATCCGCGACCAGTATCCCATACGTTAAAGCCGCATCAGAAACAACCGAAGCATAAAAAAGGTGATAAGGTAATAATTATATATGTACATTGATACATTGCCCCGATAGTTCAACGGATAGAACGGGAGTTTCCTAAACTCTAAATCTGGGTTCGATTCCCAGTTGGGGTACCACTATTCTAAATAATGGTACTCTTTTGTATACCACCTGTAGGTACCGCAGGTAATTTTTCCTATTTTTTTTTAATTAAAATGCGTAGTTTGGCATGGTTTTTGTAGATATAGAGTGTATAAACTATAAACACACAAAGCAATGAAACAAGAAACTATTGACAAACTCTATGAGTGCGAAACAATGGGCGAGGTTGATAAAATCCTCGGAACATTGGAGTATGGAACTGACTATCAGCAAGTCGATGAGAAAATTGACGATGGCTGTGATGAAGACGAAGAAGACGAGTACGTTATGGAAACCTGCTACCGTTTCTTCGTGGACGGAGAAGACGAACCGACTGAACTCGATTTCTATTGGGGAAATGTGACTGGCGAGATTGGCTGGATTAGATAAGAAAGGAGAATAAGGATATGAAAGTAACCGCAGAAATTTCCAGAATCGAATGGGACACCGACGGAGAGGCAATTGAAGACCTCCCTACTGAAACAACTCTTATATTTGAAACCGACACACCCAAAATCGTAGACGGTTTAGTGGAGAACATTAGAGACCTCGATTATGAGGTAGCCGATAAGTTGAGTGATGAATATGGCTTTTGTGTTGAGACATTTGCTGTATCATATCTCGATGAGAACGGAAACGCCATTGAGTGTCCTGATGAGTTCGGGGAGCATGTAAATTCAATCGAAGCAAAAGTAAGTTAACTATGGGAAAGAAAATAATCGTAATAGATTTCGACCCAAGAGGTGAAAATGTCTGGTTGATGAACTGCAACCACGAAATGAGCAAAATGAGCGGCAGTTTCGGCGTAAATCGAATCTTCTACAATCTCGAAGACGCCCGCGCACAAATGGTCAAAGAGGTGCAGCGCGTTAGCCGCAATATGCTTGAAATGTGGCAGCGCAAGTACCCGATGAAAAACATTCGCTATTCTTTCTACCTCGACGACGAGGGCTATGATTGTTCAGCAGAAATCATTATGGACGGCAAAGCCGTTGACTGCTATGTAGGTGGTATTCATCATTTAACTATCGAATAATATGGACGCAATTCACGCTGTCGATAAATTCGTTGCAGAAGCAACAAACTATCGCCTTGTAGAGGCGGACTACTTTGGCAAAAAAGTATACGTTCCGCAATTCCTCGCAGAGGTTACGTGGGGCTGTAACCGCGAACACCTGATTGGTAAGTGGCTCGACGCCGTCGCGTGTCAAGAGCCGAGCGCATATCTTGTTAAGTTCTACTGCCAGTTGGACGGCGGAAACAAGGAACGCCTTATCAACTGGGTTATCGAACACGGAGAACACCAGTTTATGTATTAGTGCCACAACGAGCGGCTAAAAATAGCATCGGGAAAAAAAACTAATGAATCGTCGGTCGGGGGAGTTTATCGGATACCGTTTCAACCCGACTGGCAAAAGTCATAAGCAATTTGAAAAACTGGCTAATTACCAAAGAGGGGAGTGTCGGAATCCGTTAGACCCTCTTTTTTTTTTATGCACCTGCGGTACCGACTTTATTTTTTCCTATTTTTTTATTGGATTTAGACCAGTTTGGCATAGTTTTTGCATAGATATAAGTGAACAATAATATCTAACAACTAAAAAAGGAAACAACTATGGCAGAGCAAGAAATGAAATGGGGTATCTATATTGAGTATGGTACCGAAAAAGAGTTTGAGGCAGTTCGCAAAGCAAAATTCCCCTCAAAGAAAAGGGCTATCTATTGGTGTCAAAACCCAAGTCAGAACAAGACAGGCTACCACTACCCGATAAAATGCGTTATGCGTATTGAGGAGATTTTGGAACGCAATCCCGATTATTATGAGGAAGAAATCACCGAGGCTCAAAGAGAACGAGCGGCTAAAAATAACATCGGGAAAAAAACTAATGAATCGTCGGTCGGGTGAGTTTATCGGATACCGTTTCAACCCGACTGGCAAAATCTTTCAATTCTTAAAACTGGCTAATTACCAAAGAGGGGAGTGTCGGAATCCGTTAGACCCTCTTTTTTTATATACCTACGGTACACGTATAAATTTTTCCTATTTTTTTTAATCTATTTTGTTATGTTTTGGCACGATATTTGTAGTATATAAAGTGTATAAAATATCTTCAAACTATGACAAAGAATGAAGCCTATTATCGTCCGTATGGCAAGTTAATCGCCAGAGTAAACAAAAACTCAAAAGGTTCTGATTACGGTCTCATGGACAGAACCCTTGAAATATACCAATTAAAGACGGGTCTCAAAGGTATTCTATACCGTAGTGACGAATTTGGCTGGCGTAAAGCGAAGAATGTGATTTCCGTTTGTAAATTTACCGAAAGCACCGAGGGAGAGCGTCCGAGTATTCAGCGCGTAAAGGAGTATTTTGGTTTTGGTAACAGACAAGAAACTTTAATTTTTGATTAAGATATGACACGAAAGGTATTTTTGAACGTAGCCGTAACAATTACGACTAACGAGGAAAACGAGTATGTAGGCGAAATGGAGCGCATTGCCGCGAGCCACACAAAGAACTGCCTGCTTGACAATCCAGACGTCGATGTATTCAACATTCAAGATGTTGATGTAGTAATCAAAGGCTCGGAAGAGACCGACGCAATCAATTAAAAGTTATCAATTATACAGGGTATTCTGTATTGCCTTTGTAAAGAAATCGCATAAGACAGGGAGCAATCCCTGTTTTTTTATGCAATGTCTGTACCGCGCTCATTTTTTCCTATTTTTTTCTCGGTTTTCGATAGTGTTTGGCATAGTTTTTGTAATATATAAGTAGGATAATAATAAATGAAACAAACATGAAAGAGGGAACAATTATCAAAAGTCTCGACGAACTGAAAGGCTTATTTGTGGGCGAGCATGATTGCGACTGCGCGGTGTGCAGCGTTCTGCTTAACTATGGCATGAAATCGTGGAAAGACATTTCTACTGACGGAGAGGGTCTTTGGTGGGTTCTGAATGAGATTGACGAAAGCGAGGAAGAGTTTAAGTCGGACGAGGAACTCATGCAGTCTATTATTGGAGAAGCGATTAAGAAAAACGCGCTCGTTTTTGAGTGGTTCTAATAGGGTGTTTAACAAAAAAATGGTAATAATTTATGAAAGTAAAATGTGTAATTACAGACATTGATTGGGACACTGACGGAGAGGAAATAAAAGAACTCCCGAAAGACGTAACTTTTGAAATTGATTACGATGAGGAATATGGCACTGAACTTGACCAAGACGTTGCAGATGAGTTGTCCGACCGATACGGTTTCTGTGTAAATTCTTTCTCCTCCAACTATTTTGACGAGGACGGCTTTTACCTTGACGCTTGGGGGGAGCGAGTAAATAATATAGAGGGAAAAGTCAGTTGATTAGCGTAAGGTAGGCTTATGAGAAAAAAGTAAAATATACGTTCTACCAGAACAATCGCAAGAGAGCGTCTTGTGCTGTGAATGTTTCTCAAAAAAGTGCTTTTGAGAGACTTATTGGGGAAATGGCTGCATACTCTAATTTCCACAATTGTAACATTCAGTATGGAACAGCCGAAATAACAACCGAATAAAAGAAAGGAACCAATTATGAGCAAAGTTCAAAAGCCGTTGTCAAAGAAAGACTTTATTTTAGCAAACAATGGCACGTTTAGTGGCATGTTCTACCAAAAGGGTGGCAATTGGCGTTGCCGCAAAGTTATCAACGGAGAAATGGTCGAAATGGTAATTAAGACCTCATATCTCCATAAGGTATTGGGCAACAAGCCGATGTACAATCACATTTCAGGTTGATTTGGCTCTGGCGCGTTCATGCGCCAGTTCTTTTATGGATTTTGTACCGTGCGTATTTTTTCCTATTTTTTTAGCGGTCTCCATGTATATTTGGCATAGTTTTTGTGGTATATAAGTGGATTTAAAAGTACAAACTGATAAGAATTATGGCAAAGAAAATTATCGGCTACCAACTGCAAGACAGAGCCGCTTGCGAAGTTCCAAAAGGACTCTGGGATTTCCAAATTTTTGAAGACCCTGAAATGGCTCGCCAATACCTTTACACAAAGGTTGATGAACGAGACCGCAGTAGGTTCCTTATCTACACAATCAGAGAGGGTGATATTAAAGAACCGACAATCATTAAAATGGATGAGGTGTAATTATGTTTGGAGTAGAACCATACGAGACATTTTGGTTAAAAAACGCATACTCGGCAGCAGAGAGAGCGGTTTACACAAATGACTTTTACGGTCGCGGTCATTCAACCAAGGTTGGGCAGCACAAGTCGGCAGCCCACACAAAAGCAAGAAGGGCTAAACGCCGCATGAGTAAAAAATACTAAAATAAAGTGCTATGAATGAGTTCGTATTTAATACATTAGTTCCTGCCCTGTTCTTTGTTTTGTTATTGTTAGGGGCGTTGTGCATCGTGCTTGTCATTCTCTCCACGTTTTATAGTGGTAGGGTGGCTGGCGACGTATTTGATACCTTATTTATTATTATGTTTGGCTGTTTGTGTATCGTTGGAGTTATACTGATGGCGGCTACGGGCGTAAGTGGATTAGTAATGTTGTGTCATTAAATCATAAATAATATGAAACAAACTATTGTTGATACCTCATTCGGTGAGGTTATGGTAAAAGAAACCGCAGATAAAGGGTACTTGGATTGCTACATAGGCGACAACTACGACGATTATCTGTTCACAATCGAGGCGAAAATCTATGACGGCGACCTCGCGGACAAAATAGAGAGTATGTACGAGTAATGGTACTCTTTTGTGGACCACCTATAACTGTATAGTAGCGTATGACAGAGAGAGTTTATGGAATCCCAGTTACGATTGGATACACCCATTTCGACGTGACATTATTCAATATGAGCCGTGAGGAAAAGCTCAAACTCATTGAGGAACATAAAGACGAGGTGGAAGTGTACACCATTGAAACTTGGTATTACTATCTTAACAGCAACAGAATCGATACAAAGAATTTTTATTGGATTCTTGTGTAAAAAAAATAGGATTTTGGCACGGTTTTTGTAGAGTATAAGTAAACAATAAGGCTTATGATATTCACAGCAAAAGAACAACAGTATCTGGTAATCGAACACCCGAACCAGCAAATATGCGCAATGAGCGACGCGGTTGAGAACAGTGATATTATTTTCCACAAGATAAGCAATAAAACTGGACACCCGCGAATTATATCGCCGAAGAGCGCGCGTAAGTATATGGGTTACGAGTTATTCTGTGAGGGAATCGCACACGCATACCTCTACGGACGCCGTTGCCTTCGCAATGTAAACACCGATTCAAAGGTGGTGTTCATTAACGTAAAAGAACCCTATTTCAAACAAAACAAGGAGGACTAAAGCATGGCTACTAAACGCTACGGACAAGAGAATTTCTTCATCGAAATGCCTGACGGCAAAACGCTCGCTTTCTACTGTTGGACGACAGACACGAGAAACGGATTCTGTCACACGGTATGGTGCTGCGACAGGGACGAGACCACAAAGTGTTCCTATTGGAATCGCACGTGGGAGTGCTATCGCTATCAGAGCGCGCTACGCAAGGCGTTCGAGAAACTGCCGAAAGAATACCGCGAGGCTTGCAAACTCTGGGACATCGCCAAAGAGCACGGCGAGCATGAGAAATGCGAGGCGTTTGTAAAACAGTTCGAGAAAGTGTACAATCAGACGCCAGACGAGTTAAAAGAGAAAATCGCCAACAGCGATATTCATCTGGAAACAGAGGAACAGGCTCGTGGCTTGGTTGGTCTCATGCACTTGGCAACTGTCATGAGCAAAGGGGCTTGACCCCTTTCTCTGGCAGCCTCGGTACACGCCGTAAAAATTTCCTATTTTTTACCAATAGAAATAATAGGTTTGGCATGGTTTTTGTAGTATATAGGTAGATTAGTAAACAAATTTTTAGACTATGGATAAATATCAGCAAGCAAAAGAGCAACTCTTGAAAGAGGCTCTCAACTGGGGTTTCGTAATTTTCTTCTACAAGAAAGCAGACGGAACAAGACGTAAGGCTATCGGCACTCGCAACGTAAGTATCATCACCGCACTGTCCTCATGGAGACCGACAGGTAACAAAGAGAACACAAGCGCGCTGTGTTATTTCGACCTCGCGAAACTCGCTTGGCGTTCTATGAGCCACGGCAGCCTCATCGACATGGCAATCGCTGATTTTAGCGTTGAGCCGAACAACATCTTCCGCTATACGGTATCACAGTCGTTTGCCGCCCGTGTGGCTATCTCAGAGGCAGTAGCAAACGGAGAGGCAGGAAACGTTCCGCACCTCGCGGATGTAATGGCTCGGAATTTTGTTTGGCAGCCGACAGACAATCTCATGCTCGATGGTTCCTACAATGCGCAAAACAAGGAGCTGCGCGAGAAAAACGAGCGTATTGATGAGTTGAAAGCAAAGTACAACAAACTCGTCGATAAGTACAATACTCTCGCAGAGCGTCATAACGAGGTTGTTAGTGAGAATATCAAAAACATCAATATCCTCACGAAAATTGATGACCTCGTGAAAGACGAAACTGTAAGGGCATATCCCTTGACTCATTGGCGCCCCGAAAAGGTGTAAAGGCTAAAAACCCCTGAAAAATGGGGTTTTTTCCTACTTTTTCTCGAAAAACTATATAGTTTTGGCATGGTTTTTGCATTATATAAAGTGAAAAAAATATATTAACACTATGGAGAAGCCTGTTAGAATTAAGTCATTTCGGCACTTATACGACATCATTTATGCGTCGGAGAACGCGCGTGAGTTCTTTATTCAGTTAAACCATGGTGCTCGTTCGTGGAAAACGATGTCACTTGCTGACAAACTCGACCGTTTCGGGCGTTATAAACTGGAGATTCTTAATGAGATTGACGAGACTCGTCAGGTTCTTGCGCTCGCAAGTCTTTTCAAGTACTCTTTAATTGGAGAGGCGATTTCAAAAGGTGCATTCTACCTGTACGACGATAACGAGAACGACGATAAGTCTGATGTGAAACTATACGAGTATCATGAGGAGGATGCAAAATAATTTTTAAAAAAATATAGGTAGGATTTGCAAACTATATAGTTTTTACGTATATTATATGTGTAAACTTTAATTAAAACTTATATGAAGTATATTACATTTGACATTAAGGCGGAGAACAAGCACTCCAAAGGGGCTAAGGTCGCGCGCCCGATTATGTTCGAATTGCACGAGGAGTTTGATGACGGATTTGCTTTCCGATTCAGGGATATGAAACTTAAGCACTGCACTTGCAGTCTTCGCGTTCACACAAATTTCAACATCCTAACCGAAGATGGTGTCTTGAGCCAACAGAGAGTTGCAACTTTTTTGAGTGGATTTTTCAAGTATTACTACACATTCGCAGTGCATGAGAATAATGTTATCTTTGGTCGCTCCTCTGGGGGTTATAAGGATTACCACCTCGAAGATTTAGTGACCGCGAGTGATTTTATTGACAGGCACTCAATGTGCCTCCTCAAGGAAGAGTTGGATGACAACTCAATATCTCCTACGGTTATCAAGGGGGTAATCGACGCGCTTGATAAGTTCCTATGTGAGAGTGTCGGAGGAGACGCGAGCGTAAATTCCGATGTCGGCGAGAAGACAAAGAGCGTCCAGAAGAACCGTAAGGTTATCGACTTTCAGTATCAGTATTTCCCAGATGAGACTCTCAATGGAAAGGATAGCGCTGAGGCGTACATAGCGGCAATTGTCCCTTCTGAAAGAAAAGTATAAGTTTAACAATTTAAATATTTTCAAACATGAACAAGAAAAACAAAGCAATCAAAGTAAACGGTGGTTTTAACGTACAGGAGAAGCGCGGCTTCGTATCTTATGCGGCTCCGTACAATGGTGGAATGGTGTACGACGTAGCCCGCGTGTCGGATGATGACAAGTTCGACGAGGAACTCGGTAAGGCAATCGCGTTCGCACGAGTAGAGTTGACTATCCGCATCCATGAGGAGCGCAAGGCTCTTCGAGTAGTGAACGATATGCAGGCTCGCCTCAATGCAGAGTTGAAGAAATCTCCCGACAAAGACGCAAGCCGCTTCTGGTCTCGCCACATCGCAACCGCTTCTGACTACCACAAGGAGTTGCTCCGCTATCTCCGCAACCAGAAGAAAGTTGTAGCCCTCATTGAGTCTGGCGAGTATCTCGGCAAGCCGTACAATGAGATGCTCAAGTTGGCGCATGACCGCGTTCTCTTGGAGGAGGCGGAGGCAAAGAAAGCCAAAGAGGTTAAGTCCGCCGAGTAATATCGAAAAAAAATAGGAAATCGTGCTGAACCAGTTGAGTTTGGCACGATTTTTGTTATATAATAAGTGGATAAATAAATCTGACATTATGTATATTGTAGCAGTTCAAGAGTTAAGCAATGGGTTTGGATATGTTCCGAAAGTAAAAACCTTTAAGTCTCTTAATGAGGCTTTTGCTCATTTCAATAAGTTAGCGTACGAAGCGCGTTTTGACTTTCCTGATTCCATACCGACCGTGAATATGGAGGGGGAGTTTGAGACTACTGTTTTCTATGATGAGGAAAACATGAAAGGGAACGGTCGTTTTATAATCCTCGCAAAAGACGACTATATCGCGGCGAAAATTCAAGACGCTGTTGATAATAGTATTGACAAGCAGCGTCTTATAACAATCGGGGTTTCCGATATGAAAGACGAGAACGTAAACGTAATTCACTTTTACAACAATCCGATTGTTCATTTAAGGGGAGTAAATTACGCCGCGCTGCAATATATTATTCGGCGTACGACAGAAAATGGTGACGAGGTGTACGACGTCTATTTCCGCACGGTGAACGGGTGCTTATATTCGGAGAATTTGGACGAGGTTTCGTTTGACACGTTGATTGGTATCTATTTAGAACTTGATTAATATGAAAGCGCACGAGACAACTATTCAACTGAATAACAGATGGGGCTACTGCTACACGCCTGAAACTTTCCCAAGCAAGCGTAAGGCGTTGGAGTACGCTCGGTCTATGATAAATAACGGATATGCCTGGGCTTGCAGAATTATAAAGGAGAAAAAGGAATGAAACAGATTTTTGAACAGACATGGATTAACGCGTTACTTGGCGTTGGCTTTATTGCCATCGCGTACGCTGTGTGGGCTACTGGCGACTTTAATGGATTTGTGTCCATGATGTTCGTCTCGTTCTTCAACTTCGTAATTGTCCTCTACGAGGCGGCAGGTGCCATCTACGACAAACTTCTCGAAATAGAGAAGAAATTGGATGCTAAAAAATAAGCATCCTATTTTTGGTACACGCCCAGAAATTTTCCTATTTTTTACACGTTGGCTTATTTAGAAAATATACAAACAACGGCTGCCGCTATTTAGAAAATATACAAATAAGAAAAAAACTATTTTTTTTTGAAAGAAATAGGACTTTGGCATGATTTTTGTTGAATAAGAGTGTACATAATATATTCACAACTATGGCAAAAGTTAAATTAACGGCTGCCGAGGCTGAGTGCTTCGTCAGCGTAGCGAACAGCCTGATTCAGGCTTATTGTGAGAAATACCCCGACGAGTATGATTTCGATAGCGCGGGCATCGGATATTCGACCAACGGTTCGATATTCTCCGCCAACGGTGACGATTTGGTTGATGTGCTTAACTGGATTAACAGTGAGGTTATTCCCGATTTAATTGGTAAGTAATATGAGCAAAGTTTTTGTTTTAGTTAGGGATAGTATATATCCCAACGGCACGCTTGATATTACCACGCGTGCTTTTGCCACAAAGCAGGCTGCCCAGAATGCAATGTGCGAGCAGTATGACGCGGAGTTGTTTGACTGGAAGTCCGCGACCAATGATGACTATTTCGAGGTTGAGGCTGAGGAAATGAGCCGTTCAATATGGGAGTCTGGTCGTTATATGGAGAACCATATATCATGGAAAATAGAAGAGCGTGAGGTTGAATAAACTTTGCGCTCTATTTGGCATGGTTTTTGTTATATAGAAAGTATGGAACCTGTAAAATTACTTAATGAGAATAAACTCCCAAGTGAGTTTTGGAACCGCGCCTATGATATGGGGCTTCTCATGCTTGGTGAAAACGAACGTGAGATGGCTATGTATGGCGTCACGCTTAGCGACATGCGCATGTGCGCCGCCGACCGCAACTGTTTATGCCACGAGGGGTCTATCTATTTTATAAAAGACCACAGGATAAACGGAGAGTGGATTCGCACGCGCCACATATTACACATAATAGAGGAGAGCGGTAAGGACACGTTCACAATCGAAATATTCGAGAATGGCAGCAACACTGACTTGATGTATCAAGAAACTGGTGTTAAACGCGAGAATATCCGCGAGACAGTCTTTCGAGAGGCAGGAAAGATTCGGGATATGTTCTTTTCTGTGTAATGGTACTCTTTTGTATACCACTTATTGTATATATAATAAATTTTTACGCATATGAAGACTTTTTTTAACATTGAGGCTTGCTTCTTCCCTGGATTCTATGAGAGCATCCTGGAGAGCAGCGATATGGTCGCCAATGAAATCGACCAGTTTGTGACCGACATTCACGACAATCATCCGAAGTTCGAAATTGATGAGGACGATGACGTAGAAGTGGATTATAAGGGTTACGAGAACGACATAGCGAATGCCTGGGCTCGTGCCTACGCAACTTATTTCCCTGATGGGCTGGTGAAATCTTGGGAGTTCGACTCTGTGGTTCCTCCTCGAAACACTGGCTATGGTCCTGATTACCGTTACGGTACGGACAAACTGTACCTGAACATCGGGCTGGCAGACGACTGGCTGGAGCGCATGAAGAAGTTCATTTCTGATAATCAGGAGTGGTTCGAGAAGCGAATCAATCGTGACTGGTCGTCTTACGATGGATTCTGGTCCTACATGGAGAACAACCTGAGTGGGTGGCTTAAATGCCTCGAAGAGGAGGATGAGCGCTACATCGGTACCACGCTCGCATACATGATGACGAAGGAGAACGACGAGTTCTGGGAGGACGTGAACATGAGCGCCTTAGAGGATGTGCCAATGTATCCTTACATCAGCCTCAATGAGGATAAAGCGAAGGAGTTCGCCGAATTTAAAGAAACTGAGGCTGAGGAGCGCCGAATCAGGGAGTATGATGAAAAGCATCAGCTCAAGTTGGATTTCACTCAGGACGGCCAGTAATGGCCGCCCAGTGGAGTCCTAAAACTATTTTTATCAGATTGGCCTGATTGGTATATTTTTTGTATATTATAAGTATGAAAGAAAATCTTACCGCTAAGGATATGAAGCATCGCCTAAGGATGTTAGGGTACCAAGGACTTGATATCCTATCGGCAGCCCAATTGAGACGGCTTTATTATGAGGAGATTTATAAAACAAAATATTTAGGATAACCATAAGAATGATAACAACAACGTACACACTGGGTGTCATATTTGTTATGATAGCCCTATTCTTGACAATTGAGATGGCTCGCCAATTGGTTAACACGAGTGACGCGCGCTGGGCGCTAATGATATTGGTCGTCGGGGCTGCCTTGGCTGTCGGATTAATATTCATTGTCGATGAACCAACGGATAAAGATGTGCTGAACGACAGGGCGCACTATGTTAAGGTCGTCCATCAGGACCTAGGTATTGAGAGGGTGACATACCGAATTGAATGGAATACTAAATAAACCACAAGTAACAACATGATTAAAGGCTGCCTAAGCGGATGCTTGGAGGGATTCGTAGTTAGTATAATCATTATCGCCTTGGTAGTGATATTCACTGGAGGAACTGTAAACTTAGAATTACTGTTCTTCTATGCATTGATTGCGATAATCCTAAACGTCATTATATCAATAGTCATATCTATAATCAAGAGGATTTTTAGTTAACAATTTAAACTATATCTATATATGCAAAGCAAGAAAGAACAAGTCAAGTACAAAGTACGCTGCACAGACGGCAGCGTAGAGGAATACGGTTACAAGGATATCTTTGATACCGTAAAGGTTTACCTGGAGCAGCAGGGACAGTTTCCGACTGCGGCCGATGTCGACCGTTACATCCCTACGTTCCTGGCTCACATGAAGAAGATGGTGAAGGACGATTACACCAGGGAATACGACGAGGCTCGCGAAAAAGCAGCAGCTGAGGCCTAATAGTAGTATAATGGTACTCTTTTGCGGACCACCTATGTGGTTATGCATCAATAGTTAGCGGCCTGCCAATTAGTGTGCCATCGCAGTGGTAGAATTTAATTACGTCACCGAAGTTAAATTTCTTCATGTCATCTTTTGATATATGGTAATTCCCGCCTCGGTCTTTCTTAGCAACAAGATAGATACCAATATCTGGAGGTGACATAAATAGGGCCGAGTCGTTTTCTAAATCATCAGTAGTTATTAGGTTAATCTCACGGGCTGCCTTCTTATCTGAGAACTTGGTGATTCGTTTGAAATCTATGCCAGAAGGTGAAACTACTTTGTCATGTTCAATTTTAACAAGGCCGTCTGCCTCCAGGAATCTAGATGAGATATCCCTTATTTTAGAAATATCGGTGTCGATACCTCCTGCTATATACTCATAGACAGTAGCTTCTATTGAGTTATGCTTACCAGCTCTTATTGATTCATTATCAAATACGACGCTGAGGCCATAATCATAGCCTCTATTAGCAAAGGTTTCTGGAGCCGCTGGATGGTCAGAGATACGTATCAGGCCGCGCACTGGTTTGCCGTCAACTGTAAAATTAGCGTGGAAGTAGTAGCTAACGCCAGCGCAAGGGACATCGTTAAATGGGTTGTTTGGGTCGTTAGGGTCCATACTATATCTGTTTACTGGCGTATAAGGGCTTATCTTCTTATTGCCTAGATATGTAGCAAGGAGCCTATGTGGCGGAATCCTGTTTTTCCAGTCTGGGCCTTCGTTAATGGTTTTATCCAGAAAGGTTACGTAGACTTCAGAGATTGTGAACCTGGCGCCAAGAGACTCCATTAGTGTATTAAACTGCCTATTTGTTAAAATTACTTTCATATGTAATATATAAATATCAAGAAAAAGACATTATTTCTTGTTTTTCCGAGATATTGTTATATATATTATATAATGAACGCCCCGCTCGTCCAATGGATAGGACACGAGTCTTTAAGTTGAAAATGTAAGAAATCTTTCTTATTCGAACCCCATTTTATTGTTTATAACTATTTATTTATAAAGGTTTGAATATTATGGATGGTAAATGGGAAAATGAAAAAGAATATTTGAGAAAAGCGATTCTCGAAGATAAGAAATCTTACGAAGAGATAGGAAGAGAGTATGGATGCTCTGGAACAAACGTTAAGAAAGTAGCTAAACGATTAGGGATAGAACTCCCAGTAAAAAGAGTTGTTAATCCGCGCGAAACGTTTGGCCGAAAAGCTTATGTTTGTAAAAATTGTGGTGATACGTTCTATAGAAAGTCTAATTATCTAGGTAAGTTTTGCTCTCATAAATGCAGTAGTGAGTATAGGCATAAACAAAACTATAAAGATTTTTTAGAACACCCAGAAAAATATGCAAGAGCAAATTATGCGGCAAAATCGTTTAAAGGGGATATGCTCGACGAACAGGATGGGAAATGCGCTATATGCGGAATGAGCCCAGAATGGAACGGAAAACCTCTTGTTTTTATTCTTGACCATATTGACGGCCATGCGTCTAACAATCGTAGGGAGAATCTGCGGATGATATGCCCAAACTGTGACAGTCAGTTAGATACATATAAGAGTAAAAATAAATGCGGAGAACGCTCTTACTATCGCTATCATAGGAGTGCACCAGTGGAAACGCTGGATGTAGAACTTCCCTAACAAACAGAAGCCTATCCTGTAGCGACACAGGAGTTGGTGATGGCTCTCTAAATTCAGAATAATCTGATAAATGGCGTAGAGACTCTACGGGAAGCACCTAAATGGCAACACATGGTGATGAAAGAGTCCAGACTACAACGTCTCACGTAGACGGCCCGTATAAAAGCGGGAGTAGCAGACTAAACTTGGAATTGGGGTTCGAGTCCCCAGTGGGGTACAAGAAAAACTATTTTTTTAAAATCTGACGGGTTTGGCACGGTTCTTGTATAAGAATATATGACAACACAAAAACGGTTTAAAACTTGTTTTTTAACAAAGATTTCTGTATATTATATATAGAAAACCATACGCCGCAATATTGAGATTGCGGGTAACTTGCAAACTTAGAGGTTTGGCATTAGGGGAACATACAGCAACTGTTTTTCTATAATTAATGAAAACAGTAATGGTCCTGGGGAAATCGCGTCGCTCCGATATCTGTTCTCTGTGATGGTGTCCAAACCTTGGTAGGAAAAAACGCCCCCAGGACAAAAAAGAACATACATCATTATCCGAGGAGCAAATCATTGTTTGGGAAATCAGAATTCCTAGGTCCCATTAATGAGGAGCGCAGGCTATATAAAACAGCAAGGAATACTGTGGTGGTTCCGACTGGGCCAGTCGGAGGTAGGATAAATGATTACTTATATTTGGGGTGACTCCCCTGTGCAAAAGTCGTCTGCGCACATTAATATAACGACGATGAGCCCGCCGTTCTAGGACAGCTTGAGGCGATAAGGCAATAGATAGAACAGCATGTCCCTGGTCCGACCAACCACGAACAGAAGGGCTAGTCACCCATGGTCATATGCGCGAATAGCTCAGCAGGCAGAGCATCTGCTTCCCAAGCAGAAGGTCGGGAGTTCGAGCCTCCTTTCACGCTCTTTAAGGAAACGTACAGCAACTTTACTATTAATTTCAGTGGGTGAAAAAAAAACTGTTTCCTGTAACCATAGATGCGGCCTAACCGCTTACTAATTAAGGATGCAAACAGCAATCATCAAGTTCGACTCTTTTTCATCGGTTTATGTAGCATCCTGTTTTATAGAGTAGCCTGGCGCAGATAACGCCCGTGCATTAAGCGTAGGTACGGAACAATTGGGTTCGAATCCCATTACTCTTCAATAAGAAAACCAACAGCAATTTGTTTTTTAATCAGACTTAGAATCCGATGACATAAGAATGGTTTTCTGAATAATACCGCGTTAGCTCAGTTGGCAGAGCACTTATTTAACGTTTTCAGATTGGAAACTCGCAGCAATCATCTTTTCAGCACTGATAATGCAGGGGTCGGTGGTTCGAGTCCATCACGCGGTACACTCTACATAATGGTACTCTTTTGCGTACCACTATCAGAATGAATTTCATTTGTTGTATATTTGATGTAAGTATTTGTGAAAACACGAGCGTTTGACAACTTCGTAACATAAATAACTTACAAAAGAAAAGCCCAGTCCGTGAGGATAGGGCCTTCGTTTTTTATTTCTTCTTGCTGAACTCTTTCTTGAGTTGTCTTAGTACGCTTTCAGCAACTTGTTTTGCCATCTGTTTTTTCTGTTCATCATCAGGTCCTTGAGGACTAAATCCAGGAGCGCCACCGCTGTTGTCTCCTACTTTCTTAGCTATTTCTTGTTTCTCTTTATCGGCCCTTTCTTTGTAAGGGTTCTTATCGACATCCTCTGGAGCTGCAATTGCCATGCCTCCAGCAGCAGCAGTAGCAGGGTCAATCGTCGCACCACCAGCCATTGTTTGGTCCGTAGGAGCGGCACCAGCGGCCATCGGGTCATCTTCATTTAATTGCTCATCGAGCATCTTAAGAGTCATCTCATAAACTAAATTACGAAATTGGCTCTCATTCATTTTCTGTATGATTTTATTTTCAGTCATCTCTAATGGTGATTCTGTTCCTAGCTCCATTGAGCCGTCAATGAATTCCTCATCTCCTTCAACTAAGTTATATTCGTCTATCATAGTATTATGTATTTCTATATATAAATATAATTATTTTCCTTGATAAACTAAAGAGTAATTATCATTATCCATTAATATTTCTGTTACTATTTCTCCGCCTCTATATAGAGTCCAGAATGAATAATTTCTACTTTGCTGTCTATATCCCTTCTCATATAATTTATTGGCAATCTCTTCGTTCTTTAATTCTATTACAGTGCTATCAAGTTGCCTAAATGTCAGCATTGTCTTGAAACCAGTAGCATTGAGATTGGACAGTCTTACCTTATCGCTTCCGTCATTTAAGAACTCAAGATAATAATGAGGAGTATTATGCTTCCTTGTTCTCACTTTAACATCATCATCCAATTTATACCCTTCCATCTCCTCGGCCGACGCTAACCTCTGAATTGTAAATGCCCCGTTACTTCTATAGGATACAATCATAGCTATTTCCCTGAACTCTCTTCCATGAGCCTGCGCTGGAATCCTGCCGTACATATATGTATAATAATGGCACATCTCATGTACCAATGTATTATATAGAGAGTTTTCCGTACCAGTGTACATTGTATTCATCTTAATGGTTGGACGACAGAACTCAAAGAAATTATCCTTATTGACATAAATCTTTCCTTCGTGACTACCCCAAGCATACGGGTCATAATTATCACCCTTCTTAAACATCCTTCTATCACTCTTGGTATACGCCAGTTCTCCAGGGCGGACATCCATTCTGAAATTACCAAGATTACTAGGCCTTGTCGGAACGGCTTCGAAATAACATTCTCCAAGTTCGCCTCTGAACAACTCTCGGTTCGCCTTCTCATAGCGGTCCTTCATCCATTCTACGGTTACCTTGAATCTATCACCTTCCGTGTATATATTTTCTTCATTAAATTCCATATACTATAAATAGTACCATGGGGCAAATTCTATTTTACATAATCTTTCTTATGTTTGGAAACTCGAAATGTTCCACGAAATCTATTTTACATAATCTTTCTTATGTTGCAAAACTGGCCCATTTTACCCCGTTTTGTCACCTTTTCGGGACCGTGTTCGCGGTTCGCGAACAACGAACGCCCACTGCGAATACTGACATTTTGTCACTTTTTAAAAAATTCCCTGGGCAAAAATCTTATCTAGCTTACATTTTGTTATTAAAAATGATATTTTTAAAGCAAAGTGTCAGATTTAGCCTAAAATCATCCTTAAATTAAGCAATTTCTGACATTATGATAACTATCAGGGGGTCTTCGCTTTCATTATGTCACTATACCCTGGGACTATGAATAATAAAATGATAGTAATCTAATTGTTTTTGTAGCAAAATGATATTTGTTAATAAATGTTAATGTTCGAATGTTAAAATAGATTAAAATTTAATTTTTTTTGGAAAAATTTTTACGAGCAACTGTTGGTACGGCCATTTTCGGATATATCAAAGGCATCAAAATTATCATTATCCTGTTAAAATTACTATCGCCGCTATTGCTGTGTCATCACTAGTACTTACGTTTTTTTACTTAGCGTTTTATCCATATATTGTTTTTCACCTATAGTATTTGTATATTATTAACAAGTGGTACAGTTATTGGTGCCACACTATAAAATATAACATATAAAATATATCATTAATTATGAGTTACAAATTAAAGAAATTAGTTAACGAGCGCAGATTGCTGTGGCTTATTAACGATTGTGTCGTTGCGAGTGTAGGTAGTCCTACGGCGGAAGGCTATGAAGGTGACCCCATGTGGCTGGAGTACAACACGAATGTACGGTGCGATGAAATTAACAGACGATTAATGTCGCTTGGGTTCAGGCCTATACGCAGCTGTTATGGCGTAAAGGTAAAGGACAAAGAATCTGATTCGTTTCATTTTGAGTTAAAGGATGCTGTTCAGTGGTATTCATTTGACGGCGTTTCAACTGGAGAGACAGAATCGGAATTTGATTTTCTATCCATCGTGGTTAATTATGATAAAGAGAAACAGCTATATACTGTGTATAACCATGATATCAAAAATGAAGATTATAGAAAGATTGGAGTTTTTGAGGGTGTGTATGGTGTGTTTAATCTTGTAAAGAATTACATCCCTATCGTTTATAAAGGAATGAGTGATAGGTATTGGGAATTGGACTGGGGGATTCTTTATAATGAGAATATCGGTGTCGGAAACCTTTTCCCTGATATATCTCTTTACATTCGTGATGCGATGGATGTGAGTTGTGGCTATCGCAGGCTTGTTGGAAAGATGATAAACAGCATAAGCCGAAAGATGCCAGATGGAGGATTGGATGAGGCAAAATCTGAACTATATAAAGCAGGCGATGATAGTCATTATAAATTTGAAGCAAGAGATAGTGAGGGCCAATATCGTTTTATGGCAGACTTTATATTTAACGAGGACGGCTCCGTTACTGTCAATTCTTCAACCGACAAAGATACGCATGACAAGATAGAAGTTACTAAGTGTAAATACGAAGACAGAGAAGAGGAGATTAGAAAAGTTCTTCTCCCAAACATGGGCGTGTATTTTGCTTCAAAGCATTAACAAGAGTATGTAATAAAGAAAGGGGAGGGCTATATAACCCTCCTTTTTTATGTAAATCTCTGTAAAAATTAGAAAAAAAATATTTTCCTATTTCTTAATTCGAACGCACGGGGTTTGACCCCCTAAATTTTCCTATTAAATAGGATAAAAAAATAGTTATAGGAAATTCACATCCAATCCCTGTATTTTCCTGGGATTGCTGCGAATGCGAGGGATATTGCAAAATGTAGGAAAACTATATAGTTTTAACAACGAATGATGACCGATACAAAACTATATAGTTTTTTTAGTTTCTCAGGGGTTGTTTTGCACCTTATTTTTGCGTATATTATCAATAGGCGCAGTGGCGCCGAACCAATTATAAAGTTATAAATCTATAAACATTATGTATTTGAAAGTAGAGAGGAGCGGCGGTTCAGAATGGCTGCTCAATGGTGGTACAATTGGTGTGTCATTAAGTAGAAATTATTATTTTCATCAATGGATGAGGGAGAACACGAATGCCTACAACGGAAAGCATAAGTCTGGAAAAGATGCTTCAAACGAGGAGTATGTTATTCAGAGTTTCATGTTCGCAGGCTTTACGCCAGTATACGAATGTTTCGGCACCAAAATATCTGACGGTTCTGAAGAGAAGGGGGAAAGGGCGAAGTATGAATTGAATGATGACATTCGCTGGTTCTTGTTTGACGGCATTAAGGAAGCGTGCTTATACACAAATGAATTGTTATCAATAGCGGTATCGTGGAATAAGAAGGACAATACGTTTACCGTATATAATAACAGATATTCCAACAAGAAGAGGGTTGGTGTATTTGATGACATGGGTTATGTATTTAACTTGGTTAGCGGGTATTTGCCTGTAAAGGTGGAGGGCAGGTCGAAAGGCGAATTCTCTCTGGACTGGAGCAAGGTGCATAATCATGCGGCGTGCCCTCATATATCATCAAACCTTGGGGATATACGTAGCGCCGATATCTCAGATGATATATTTGAAAAGAGATTGGGCAATATAATCAACCATGTTATAAAGAATGTTGAATACTTCACGAGTGATGAGAGCGACAGGATTGACAGCCCTTGCGGTTATAAAAGGGAAGAATTGAAAAATCACTTGATAACAAGCGAGGAGCTTGATACGAACCGTACTGGTGTTGTCAGGTTCTATTTTAAAAAGACGAAAGGTGTCCAGCGTGAACCAGGCTATAAAAACGAATCTTGGATAGAGTTTTCTTTTGAAGACG
>Ga0326514_10000303_pt1 | contig 33394 bp, 48 predicted proteins | sample 3_2548_0518_D_FD_203653 | JGI IMG/M metagenome (GOLD analysis project Ga0326514, IMG submission 203653) | Bovine rumen microbial communities from UC Davis, California, United States - 3_2548_0518 | ecosystem: Host-associated > Mammals > Digestive system > Stomach > Rumen | place: USA... | reverse complement strand
AGTATCCTATGTGGTCAATGTTCCTGTGGTACTATCGCCTTTTGTGTATGTAATGGTCTTGCCACTAATAGACAATGATTTAATATAGTTCGCACTGTCTGCGTCTAACTTTTCGGCATTCTCTGCCCTTGTCGCATACGTGGTAGTGATTGTGTTTCCATCACCATCTTTGACTGCCGATTCCGCAGTAGATACAGAATTGTTTATTTGTACATACTGACTGCCAGACCAACGATAGATATTACCAGTGTCTATCGCAAGATATAACTTGTCTGTCTCACCAGTCGAAGGAAAGTTCGCCAAGTTCGCATACTCTTTTACATCGTCAACGTAAGACGGTAATTGAGAAGAAGGGACTTTCCCTGTGGAGTCTAATGTTGCAACGCCATTCGCTATACCCTTTTCCGAAGCAGGAATACGGGCAGTCGAATCCACTGCATTGATTGTTATGTCTGAGGAATTAAGTGCGACTCCATTTATCTTAATTCCCTTTGCGACATATTTATTATTATTCTACTGGTCTAACTTGTTCTTAAAGTACGTAAGACCAGTATAATCTAAATACTCAGCCAATTAATTCACCTCAATAAATCAAGAAGAAGTCCCGTTCACAATAGCGTCTATCTCTGCGTTTGTTATTGCCGTGTCTGCTTCGGGGATTGTCGGTTTATTGGACAAGTCCGCATAAGAACCAGAAGTCGCCACTGTCGCGAGAGTTGGTTTACCATTTACATTTACCCAATCTACACTTCCTGCCTTACCGCTAACATTACCCGTTACATCACCAATAAATTTAGTGGCACTAACATTGGCAGGAAACGTAAAATTCTTGTCACCGTCAATGGAATAAACAGGACGACTCTTATATGGATAACCACCCAAATACCTTATTTTGTAAATGTTATAACTCCAATTTGTCGCATAAGTAACACCACCTTCCGTCTTTGTGCCTCCAACGGATTTAGGAATAATAGTTACTCTTAATTTTCCGTATTGAGTTGCAGAACTTGAAAACGCTTTATTTCCGTGTTTTACAGTAAGGTGAGTAGGCCATCCTAAAGATGTGTTCTCGGTTTCGTTTATTGTTTCCCAACCATTTGTATTGTGGTAAAACTCTAACTTAAAATCATAAGTACTACCTTGCCCGCCGCAATACATATAGAGCAGATTCAGGAAAACGTACCCGTTTTGTGTCACGGTCATTCGGAACTGTTGAAAATTTACTTCTCCGCTAACATCTATGGTTTTGTAGTTACTGCTGGTAGTTCCTGCAACTTTAGGCAACGCCAGTGTAGTGCTTGCGGTTCCGCCCCACAAAGCCTTGTGAATGGCATCAGATACAGTCAATTCCTGCCATGTAGAACCCCCGTCAATGCTATACTCATACAACACTTTTGATTTCGGAATAAATTCCAATCTGTCGCCAAATTCAGTATCTATTGCACCAACTTCAAACAAGGATGGAGCACCTAAATTCATTGCGAGCCTATTGTTAATTGAAGAAATTTCTGTTCCGTTTATGTCGTATCTTGCTTTTAAGTCTGTACATGGTTCAAGAAAACCATTTGCTAAATACACTGGGGTATTTGCGTTCCCTTTAGAATTCGCACTCGCCTTTGGAATATACCTAACTGTTGTCGCACCAGTAGTTTTATTATACGAATCTGCGTGTATGTTCCCGCCACCATCTGCATATATATTATCCCAAGTTACGAAATTACTACTTGGGAACAAGAGACCTTCTTTTACAGATGCTTGGTCTGCCCATATAATTGCATTTGCCCTTGTTATGTCAGAGTTGTTCATGTCAATGCCGCCGCCAGTAGGGGTTGTCGCAGTAGTATTTTGAGAAATCCTATCGTATAAAGAACCCTTTGTTGTTATTGTCCCAGTCATTGTGCCACCAGAGAGCGGCAAATAACCTCCATTTACAGACGGTGCGTAATCGTTATGCGTATGACTTTTTTCTGCATATGTTAAATCTAATTTATCTTTAAAATGGGACAGTCCATCATAATCCAAATATTCTTTTGCCATACGAACCTCCCATTAAAATAATGCGTCTATCATGTTTGTAGGAATCTTATCGTCTTGTGTCCCTACATCTGTGACAGACATCTATGAACCATCAGAACCGTTAAGAGAGATAGTGGTATTCGATTTAACCAACTCATACGTTGTGTTAGTATCTTGAGGAAAAACAATATCATCTATCGCCTTACTTATCTCTCCTTCCGTTTCTCTTTTTGTATAGTAATTTTTTAAATCAACTTCTCCAGTCTCAATATCTTCTACACTTCTATGTAATCTATTTATTTCTTTTGCATGTTTTATAAATTCATTTTTTAAAAGGGTAACAAATCTGCCTTCTGGATTTATCTACCTTTGTAATGCAGGAGTTTCAGTAATCATTATTCCTCACTCCTTGTCTGATAATATAACGTATACCCAAGAATTTTAAAATATTCGTTATTGTTCTTTGTTCCAAACCTTATTTGAAAATATCTGGCAGACAAGTCTACATCTACAAATGGTGGTTTAGGATTACTTAAATTAAGCGTTCGTGTCTCCCATTCACTCATAGTTGTCTCTGAATTCCACCCAGTTCCTATATCCACCACAAGATTGCAGTCTCCCCTTGTTTCAATATGGAACTAAATTCTCAACAACCTTTTTATGTGTCCGGGGTCTTCCATGTGGTGAGTTTTAGTTGTTACATATCCGTAATAATTAAACCTTGAGTCTTCTTGTCCGTATAATCTATATACATTTCCTTCTTCGTCTCCACAAATTGTTATTATCTTATCTTTTAAGTCGTAGTTTGCCCCAATCTCTCTGTCCATAGAATCTATCTCAACCTTTACATCGTCAATGACTAAATCTTGTGTTTGACAAAACTTCCCGATTGCGGTAATGTACATCTCTCTTTTAGACCATGTTTTTGTCGGAACATTAAATGTAATTGCCAATTTGCGATTCTCTTTTATTGACTTTAAATCAATCTACTACTATGTCAATCCGGGTTCGGATATTCTAATAGAGTTGTCATAAATAAACATAACATCGTTTTTTTCGTCATCATAATATCCTATAATCTTATTCTTATTTGATGGATTTACAGTATTAAAAAAGTATTGCTTTATTGGTTCTCCTATCGTAGTTATAGAACTGCCGTCGAATTCATAAATATCGTCTTCCCCGATAAATATATGAGAGTGAGGTAATTCTACTATTGAATCTGGAGAGACAAGTCCCGTTTTCGTTGTAATAAGTTCTTTCGAAAAAACAGTATCTCCTCCAGTGAATGTTACGGCAACAATCCCTTTCTCTTTATATACCACAAGAAGGTCATTCAATTTACGGATTGCTACAATCTCTCCGTCAACATCGTCTACATCAACGTACCCTGCCATACCAGACTAATCTTCATTTTTATGCCATAATCTTGGATTCTAAAATTGAGACCAACGTAACCTTGAATTATATGTCGTTCCACCTTCTACTGTATTCGCTAAAAAAGTAAACCCCTTATAGTATTCCACGCACTTCGCTTTTACGTTGGCAGAAGAACTTCCCTCAACATTAAGAGAACCTATGCCTATCCAAGTCACAGTTCCATCAGAAAATGACCTTGATAGATTCTTTTCCCAACTTGGTTCGCCAGAACCAGACGTTCCTCCGCTTTGACAACGATAAATATAACCATTATCGTCATGGGGTCGAACAATGTCTCCTTCTTCATACTTTGTTCCCGGTTGCCTTTCTTCTGGCTCAAATAGTCCTTCTAATTTTTTACACTTCTTGCTAACTCCGTCCCAATAATAAACATAATTCCCAGATGAACAAATTAAATAAATATCTCTTATATTATGCTAAGTAACGCTATTATTAGGAACAACCTTCGTATCTATAAACCCACCAGAATATACATAATCTGTCTCATCAAATAAATTAGTAAAAACAGGAGACCCCTCCAATGGAGGTTCGTTCTAATGGTACAAACCATTAGAGGTATGCACCATATTTAACGGACTACCAGTAGACTATTTAAACAAGTCTATTTTAATAATAGAACTGTTGCTTCCGTTTACTTTTGGAAATTGCTATAAAAAGTCAAACGCTTCTACTTTTTCTACGTAACCGTCTCCAAATCTTACGTTTAAACAATCGGAAAACGCTCCGTCTGGAATCAAAGATGAAGGTGCTGATTTAACCAACCCCTTACTTGCGGGTAAAAATATCTACTGTTGTATTTTAATTCACCTCCCTCTACAATCACATTTATCACACTAAACTTCTCTAAATATACCTCTATCTATTGTCCCACAAACAAATTTATCATATGCCGCATTGCCAAACAACTTCTTACGTTTTCTTCTTTCACAAAACGGACAACAATAAATATTTGTATTTGGGGTTATTGTCAAACAACCACATTTATCTTCAATATATGAAACGCCAGAATTAATGCCGATTTGTTCTATCTCGCTTAACACTCTTTTTCTTCTTAAACCAAACCACGGATGTGGTTTTCTGATTATACAATTTATATTCTTGTAATTAGATAAAGAGTACGTAAGAAATGTTATAGATGTTTTCAACCATTCATCTTCTGGCGGTGGATTAACTATTTCATAAGGAGGAATATATATTATGTAAATTTGTACGTTTGGAAATCTTTCTATAATATTTATAGAATACGAAATCGTTTCCATCGCAGAATAAAATTGATTCTTATACATTCCTCTCCATGTAAAATAAAACTTTTTACAACCTAATTTAAGAAATTGCTCTGTCGCTAACATCTATTTTATCGGGTCTATTTCTATAGAAAATTCTTTTCCACGTAATATATAATATCTTGCAATGTTTTTTGCCCACTGTAATTTACTATAATCTTTCGGAATATCTATCATACAAATTTCTTCATTTGGGAAGAGATTCCATATTTTTGCCAAATTCTTTTTCGTTAATTTTCTGTCTGCCCAAGGAATAATTTTAATCAATTTTCTATTCCAACACCATATGCGTATAAAATAAATCCACAAAAACTACTATTACTCTATCCACACCTTCCTCCTACGGTACAAGTTATTTGCTGACCGGGAGTTACATTAATATAACCAGTGTAGTAATAGTTATTGGGCGGGTATACATAAGCATTTTTTCCACGACCCTCCCCTTTTACGGAATCATATAACGGACAACCATAGAAGTTTGACAAAGTTGCACCAGAACTTCTCTTTTCTAAAGAGAACGATGCCTTGCATCCGTATTGAAAGGTTTGTCTTCCACCGACGGTTTTTACGTCGATATTTATTTTTCCGTCAGAACTCTTTATTGTCGTGGTCTCCCCATTAATGTACTTGTAAGCAATCTAATCATGCTCTCCATCATCATATGTGTAACTTGACCGTTTATATCCTGCGGCACACATTGCAATTCTTACCCTTGTAACACCCGCAGGAACAGTAAAAGTCTCCGAAACATTTGAGCCGCTTGCTTGACCACTTGGAACTGTCATTAGTCTTTGTGTGTAGGATGGCGTACCAGTCTTTAAAATTGCGTATGTTTTTCCGTCTTTATGAAGAGTTATCCTGCCCGGAGTCCTCTCCACATCATCGACTTTGCCGATTGGGAAATAAAGAGTCTCTCCATCTACCATAATTTCGTGACCCTTTTCTCCGTCTGGGTTCCGCTTCATATCGGATAAAGATGTAAAAAGTGGTACGGTATACTATATTCCATCTGTTCCTTTTATTTTTATACTGTGTTTAGTTTTTGTCATTTTATACCACCCATAACTCTGCTCCATTAGGGAATTGAATATGTCCAGTATTAGTGAATTTTGCAATCTTTCCCCTATGTGTTGTTTCCCCGGTAGGGATTTGAACGCTACTCTCTTTTACGTATGTAGTTTTAATTGGGTTTCCGTCAACGTCGTTTGTTGCCTTAGTTGCAGTAGCGGAATTGCCAGTGCAAGTTCCTGCCGTTTCTGCCGCATATTCTAAAGAAACCCAACCACTGCCAGTACAATAATCGAACTTTTTTGTGTCCGTATTAAATCCCATAAAACCTTCTTTTTTATGTGTCGGGCGATTTGCGGTACTCCATCTTGGGATAATTAAATTTGGACTTGTAGGATAACCCGATATATCCGATAAGCATTTGATTACCCAATCCCTATCATCCCGAATAAACATATCGACATCTGAAACTTTTTCTTTTCCAGTAGGATACTCCGAACTTACATTATTTACTTGGAATACTCTATTTTTTGTATCTATTGCCAAAATTATTCACCTCCCTCATATTTCTTTATATTCATAAACTTGTTTGCTCCACGTAATCCTAATCCACCTAAACCAGTGGCAGTAGAAAACGATTCATAGTTCTTCCACTCCGTTCCGTTATAGGCAAGATATACGGAAACAACAAGGAATACGAAGAGACATATCGCAGATACAACCTTCGTACCAGAATATGTCCCATCGTCATCTTTTAGAATAGAGAATAATATCTCCTTAATTACTTTCCTCATTTTTATCATCCTCTGGCTTCGTATGTGGCAACGCCATCAATTCTTTCCAAAGACCGTCTATTACTCCGTTCTCTCCTAACGCCTCATAATTCTTGTAATTGCCTTCTATGCTTTGCAGTGCATATAATGGAATCCACCCTTTGTCTTTATATAAATAGTATGCCTTTGTAATCTCTCCACGGAGAAGACTTTGCAATCCTAATTTGATTGCGTCTTGTTCTTCTTGAGACCTCTTAAATTTCTACCAGAGGGTCGCTATCAATATGCCAATGATTACATTCACGGCATGTATTAAAACAGATTCCATTTACACCACCTTATCATGCTTGAGTAGCAGGAGTAGCAGAAAGAGTAATAGAAGAACCGAGTAGGACTCCAATAGTAACACTGGTATCGTTTGGGTCGGAAGAAGACATGGCGGTCATACCTTCTGGTAAGACAAGTTCTCCCGCAGTATACCCTTCGTCTGGTGTAATTGAAACCTAAAACAAAAGACAAATTTCCATATCACGACCATCTTCAAACATACCCGTCATAGGCCCAAGATACGTTGGGACACCATTTATTGAACAACCAGTCATAAGCGGAGCATACTAAATCGTCTAATGTTCTGTTTGTTCGACATCTATGTGTATTTTTAGTAAGTCGGAAATATTTTCAGATGACGGCGTTGAACCGCCGCCACTACCTAAACTTCTAATTGCATCTGCGATTAATTGTTGACCATATTCAGATGCGTCTCTTGTATATTCTTTTGCCACGTAAATTCCTCCATAAAAATGCAGGGGAGGACGATGCCTCCCTATTTCATTTTCATCCCTCTTTTGACCAAAACGGACTTATGTATAACGCCAACATACAACGCCTTGTTTCCGTTGATTTAACGTCCTACATTTTCCAACCTAAGAATATTCGCCATTTAAATTTTTCACACCACGGATTCTCATACCGTATCATAAACGCATCATCGGTATAATAGATTTGATAACGATACGGACTTATCTTAATGTCTTTATATTTAACAATGTCTGCCCCATTTATTTCTACACCAGTGACCTCATAAGAGAACCCGTACCCAGTGTTCCGATATAACCACGCAAGACGGCAGAAGTATCGTTTAAATCTTTCAATTAATGTAAAATTAGGATTCAACATAATTACGTGACCGGGGATATTATTATCGTGGTCTTCGTAAATATATTTATAATGTTTCCCATAATCATACTAAAAAATCTTCGGAACTTTATTCTCCGTTATCATCCATTCTACGTCTAATGTATTATCCCATGTTTGCCAATATCGCAGACAGTACGGAAGATTTCCGTACTCGTCTGCAAGCAAAACAACGATTGGATTCGTTAGATAACAGATGATGGTGAAAATAATTTCTAATAATACATAAAAGAAATACATCATCATTAACCATCATCATCACACTTAAACGTAGTATTGGCGGTAATCGCCGCCCCTGTCCAAGACTTACCATAACCAAGTTTATATAATCTTGTCCCAGAAGAATTATTAATATAGAAAGACCCATTTACATAATATTCACCTGCGTTCTCATTCCAGTGCTATTTTCCATTATAATGCCAAGTTAATTTTGTGTTATGCCGCACATAGATAGTATATGTTGTTCTTCCTTTTATATTTAAAGTTTTGGTCGTCCCAGACTGATTATATTTTACAGTGGCGGCAATATCAGACGGGTATTGTAACCCCATCAGGTCAGTAATTTGAATTTTTACTGTCCAGTCTTTTAGAGTAGCCGCAGTAAACGAAATTGTTTTTGCCGCAGTAAGAGTATTCGGAGAACTTGCCGTACCCGGACTTGTAATTGTTCCTGCCGTATATCCAGTAGATGCCGCAATAGTGCAATAATATTGACTGCCATGACCAAGTGTAACGGAACTTGTCTTCGTACTCCAACTTGTTGCCAGACTTGTCCCGTTGTGATTTTTGTAATGAATCGTAACTGTTTCGTTTGCTTTCTGTGTTAAGGTTATAGTATATGTCTTATGCGTTGCCGCAGTAGCGGTCAGTGTAGTTGCCGCAGTAACAGTGCCGCTTGAAGTGATAGTCCCTGCATTCCATCCAGTAGCACCTGCTACAGTAGCAGTCCACGTTGTCCCATGTCTTACGGTATACTACTCTGCCGTCGTGGTAATCGTTTTAGTAACTTCTGCTTCATAACCAGTGTTTGCGGCATTTCTGTTTTTGTATTTCAATGTAATAGTTTGATGGGAAGTTCCATTGACCTTTAATATGTATGTCTTTAACGATGCCGCTCCTGCGGTTACTGTTACGTTTGCGTTAGTAAGAGTTCCGCTTGAACCGGGGCTTAACGCTCCTGCGTTATAACCAGTAGCACCTGCTACACTTGCCGTCCACGTAGTGCCGTAAGGAAACCAGTGACTATCAGTGTCACTCCAAGAAGTTCCTTCTGCGGTAACGGTAATTGTTTCGTTTGCGGCAGTGGTTATGTTAATCTTAAAGAAAGATTTCTACGCCAAGCAATACTTTGTAAGGTCGTTGTCATTTTCAAAGATGGGGCAAATCAATGGAGTGCTTTCTCTTGCAGAATCAAGAGTCTTTGTAAACGGAGCATATAAAGTCTGTCCGTTTATATTAACCTTAAACAACCTATACGTAGGATATATTGTACTCCTCGCTTCTTCCTATGTAGTATACAAATCACAAGTATATATAGTATTATCTTTCTAAATCTTTAATACGTAAGATGATTTACTCATATGTCACCTCACGTTGGCAATTCAATCCAAACCTTCGTGCCGTCTGGAAAGACAAGTTTACCGTCGGCATCAAATACTGTATACGAACCTAATTCTCCCTATACATAAGCGGTAGTCGCAAACTTTGTAGAATTGTCTCCGGCAGTAGGAGTTACACCGCTTACATTGCCAGTAAATGTGCCGCCACTCTTAGGCATATAACCACTTAAAGAAATACCACTTAACGCACCCTGTACGTAAGCAGTCGTTGCCAATTTTGTAGAATTATCTCCCGAAGTAGGTGTTACGCCATTGACAGTACCAGTGAAAGTTCCTCCAGTCTTAGGCATATATCCATCCAAATCTGCTTGTGAAATAATATCTTCGACTTGTTCTGGTGTTACGTATGCGTCACCAATTTCAGTAACCCAATCAATCGTATCTAATTTATTCGCAATTGCAGTATCTAAATCAGATTGTTTTACGAAGGCGTTTTTGATTTTATTATGATAGTATGTAAGACCATCTTTTGTTAATACTTCCAATCTTATTCACCTCCATCAACAATAGTATCTATGTCTGGTTCTGTGATATTATACAAGTCTGTTACGGCTTGTGCCGTATCTGCCGCCTATTGTGCAGAAGCCGCATATTCACCAACTTCCGTTGCTTTCTGGTCAACATAATCTTTGTCACCAGTAATAGATGTAGCGTAATATTTAGAAGAATATTCTTCTCCATCTACAGTCCCATCCATGTAATTTGCCCATTTCTTTGCTAATTCTGCGGAATCGCTTGCAATCTATTGAGATTGTGCCGCTTGTGTTGCAGAAGACTCTGCCGACTATTGTGCCTAATTAATCTATGTATTTATCGCATTTATTCTTTGTTCTTGTTCGTTCATCTCTCCCTGCATTCTTGCTACTTCTGACGTTGCATCAAGAATCCTTTCTACCGCCTCATCAGAAATAGAAGAAGCAGAACTAATAATATCGCTAACTTGGTCTCTTAAAGAAATTACTTCGCCAAGAATTTGTCTTGCGTATTCTGCCGCCGCCTCTGTAAATTCACGAATAGTATCATCATTAAGACGGACAAAAACCTTGCCAGTCTCAGTAATACACATTTCGTTACGTTTTAAATTTTCGTAATTCGGCTCTGCTTCACCATTTAATTCTGGGAGCAAGTCTGCCTCTCTTACTTTTCTTAATGTATATCTAATTGACACCCGTTACTCACCCCCAATATCTGTATATTCGTCCGTCTATGTACCACCAGTCAATTCGTCTATATCGTAAGTAAAACCAATATTCTTTCTCCAACCATGTCCAATTTGGAGATTTCCAAATGGGTCTCTTGCGAATAATGGTCTATCATCTGTCATCTGTCTCTTGATTTCCGTTAAATACCCAGACAGTAACGCTTCTGCTTTTTGTCTCCACATTTGTGCCTTTTCGGGTTCCATGAGAAAATCAAAATACTCTGCACAAGACGCATATACAATAATATCGGCAATCTCTTTTGATAACCCGTCCTCTTCTTCTAAATTTGTTTCGTTCTCTCTATTATAATAATCTTCGGGATACCATTCACCAAAAATGTTAATAACACCAATCGGAGGAGCGGGGATAATCTTTAGACCGCCTTGCATTACTATATAGTACATAGGTTCGCCAATAGCGTCTACATTGTCATATATTTCGAATGCCTCTTGAATTGTATTCAAGGGGAATAATTTTTTTCTTCTTTTAGTGTTGACTCCGTTATATTTATACGGTTCTGTATTGAAATCTATCGCTACGTTATCCTCTGGCTCTGGATTCCATTCTACGAACCTTGCCTATTTGAGTCCTTTCGTTCTAACAAAACCGTCTTCTGGTTCTAAATCAGTAACCCATTTTTGGATTCTATATAAATATGTCGCCCTTAAAATATATCTTCGTTGCTGATTTATAAACTATAACAGGAGGTCTTCGTTTAAGTCCTGCCGTTTGATAATAGCAGAACACATAGTAACGATTTCTCTACCGTTCATCTGTTACCTCCGTATAATATGCCTTGCATAGCATGTAGTATCTATGCGTAATTAGTTGCCCTGTTTGGATTACTAAACTTGCCAAGGTGTTGTCCAGTATTGTAATAATTTTGAATTGCCTGTCTATCTGTCATAATCTTTCCATCGTTTGAAACTGTAGGAATAAGAATTTCCCTATTCCCATCGTTAAAAGACATAGAACGGACAGTAGATATAGACCCATCGTTGTTCTTTACAACTGGGCGATTAAACAAGTTTATATTTCCGATTTCATTTGGTATAGGGAGGTCTTTAAATATTTCCTGCCAATAACCCATAAGTACCTCCGTATATAAAAATAAGGGGAGACCGAAGTCTCCCCCATTAAAATTTCTCGTCCATAGTCTTATACTACGGATTCAATGCTAAAAACGTTCTAAGAACTCTACGTGCGGCTTCACCCTCATGTGCCTCACAATAGAATAAATATTGTTTCAATAAGGGGTCTCTTTGAAATTCAAACGCAGGAATAGAACAAACGTGTCTAAAAGACTTGCCCGTCTGTTGTTCCTTTCGTTCTTCATAATTTGCCTTTTCGAGTTCATCTGTATTCACCGTATTAGTGAGGACGATATTTCTATCGTCGCTCACATCAAGGTGTTGTGCTTGTAAAAAACTATCTTTCAATTATGCCTCCAAAGATTAAGGCTGTTCTTCCTCTTCTGCTTTGGTCAGAGTAATTGCAGAGTTTGCCTCCTAAGAACGGCATTCCAGAGTCAATTGACCAGTAACAACCTTACCATTCATCAGAGAGTCTTTCGGGCGTTCATAAGTCTTAAACGGAATCAGATAAGCCAACTTCCAATATTCAGACTGTAACAGGTCGATACGACCATTTAACTGCATACGATGTAACATCATATTTACCAGACCGAAATCGCTTTCGTAAACATCTACAATCTGTTTAATCTTAGTGGAATCTGCACTACGTTCTCTCTGTGCGTTACCAGTGAAACCAGAAATTACTCTCTTATTTGCACCAGATACAACACAAATATCGGGAGTGCCACCCCACTTCCATGCTTTTTGAATAGCGTCGTTTAAGTTTTCTTCGGTAACATCTGCACCGCCAGTAACAACGTTTACAGTATTAAATGCAGGGATACCACCCATTTTACCTTGAGTAGTTGCGTTACCCGCAACGCCAGCAACGCTACCAACGTTACCAGTACCCGCTGCGAAATCGTTATTTCTCAGAATAGCATATTCAACGTCCAGAGCAATTAACTTTAAGGTCTTTGCTAATTGATAAGCCATTTCAGACTTAACGCCCGCTTTCAGAACCGCTTCTTGAGAATCGGATACCATGCAGTCACGCATGAAAATCTGAATATTGTTAGACAACTTCTTACGAGGAGTAGAAGGTGTAGAACTAAACGGTTGATTTTCTAACTGTGCATTCGGGCCCGGCTTACCAAGAGAATCAGTCAGCCAAGAATGTACCATACCAGTCACTTTAGAGCGACCAAATTTATTCATTAACGGAGTTTCATCGGGGGAGATATTAGTAATAATATCCATCAAATCTTCACGGTTGCCAACCGCAGAGTATGTATATGTTGCCAAAAGAATTCACCTCAAAAAAATAATTTAATCTAAAAATCCCCTTTCTAATAGAACCTTCGCTTTTTGTTCTGTGGTCATATGACCAAATTGTTTAAAGTCGATTCGATTCTGTTTCTTACTCTGTGTAACAGGGGTATTACCAGAGTGTTCTACGATAGGAACAGAAGGTTTCTTTTTCTATTCAACCTTCTTAATTACTTTAGAGTAATAATCTTTCTGCATCGTTTTGAAGAATTCCCTTAAGGGTTCCGGATTTCCCTCATTATATGCTTGTTTAAGGCGATTAAATTGAGAAACAGGAATATTCTGCATAGCCTCATTGATATTCGCCATGATTTCATCATATTTCGGTTCTTCGCTACGTAACTGCATTTCAAGATTTTCAATATTCTGTTGTCTTGCCATCATATAGTTACGTTGATTTAACAACGCTTGTTTTGCTTCTACAACGGCATTAATATGGTCAAAGTCTAATTCAGACAAATCTTCGGGACTATCAAGTCCAAGATTACGTGCGGCAATCTGTTTTGCTACCGCATTTAAATCTTCACCTTTATTTTGTGTCTGTTGTTGCGGTTCGGGTTTTGGTTGATACTGAGGTTGCGGTTTATACTGTTCGAATTGACGCCGTTGTTCTGCCAACGCTTGCGTTTTCTGAGTATAATCCTTTTGTCTCATGTAGCCACGCAGTAATTCTTCCTGCGTTACTTCAATCTCTTCACCGTCTACTTTAACCTTATATGTGGGTTCGTTATCTGTAGTATCTGACTCTTCTTCTTCCTTAGAATCATCGGGTTGTTCCTCTTCCTTTTCCTGTTCGGGTTCTGGTTCGGATTCCTTTTCTTCCTTGTCATCGAATTCGTCTGTATTCCACTGTAACTCGCCTTTATCATCAAGATAGAACTCTGGTTCGGGGTCTTCCCTTTCCTGTTCTTGCGGAGTCCCGACTTCGGGTTGTTCCACTTGTTCTTCTTGAGTATCAACTTGGTCTTTTAATTCTTCGTCCATTAATCCTCCTACCGAGTTTCGCCACGGAATTGTTCGGTTGCTTTTTCAATGCCTACTTGGACTTTTGCAATCAATAGGGATTCTAACCCCTTAATATATTTCAAGACTGCCCTTCTTTCTCTCATTTCATCAGTAGGGCAAGTCAGTAACAAGTGTAATTGCTTTTCCTTTTCTGTTTCAAAGAAATCGTGAAGAAAGACTATAGCCCCTTCTGCGTTATAGCCTTCTTCAATCAATTCTTGTGCCGTCTTTAATTTTCTCATCAGAATTGTCCATCCCGCCTATCTGCATTAGACGCATTAGGCTGAGGAGCCATCCTCTAAATAAATTGTTGTGTACTTAATCCTGCGTTCTCTGGGGCACCGGGGTCTGGATTCATAGGCTGTTTACCTTGCGGCTTCTACTGTTGCCCCTATTGGGCTTGTTCTTGAGCCGCCTGTCTATCGTAAATCCCCGCATTCTATGCCGCCTGTTGCATATTATTATTCATTACTTGTTGCATTCCTTGTTGTAATGCGGGCGGAGCCTGTCCAGTCTCTTGTGCATACTTCATCATCATCAACATCTGAGGAGGTACGCCCATCATTTCCGCTTGTTTGATAATATCGGGCGGATAGATGAAATCAGAAACGTTCTTATATCCTAACGCTTCAACAAGTCTACCAAACGCATAAGAAATATGTTCTGGAGCCGCAAGACCAACTTGCAGTAATTGCGGATACATACCTAACAGTAATTGCATCGCCTGTGCCTGTTGTTGTTTACTTCCTGCAACAACACCAACATTTACTACGATGTCAATAGTCCCTTCTAAATCTTCGGGATAGATAGGTTTCGGTTTATCAGTAATACGGATAAATGTTTCTTCCGTAATATACATTTGATTCATCTTAATCATATGACGGAATAATTGTTTAATACCTGTCTCTGCAAAGATACGGGCAATTAATTCCAATCTCTGATTAGATGCGTTCATAATTTGAGTAATACCAGTAGCCGTTTTATTCAGACTATTTGCGTCCATGCCTTGATTATAACGTGTAATACCAGTACGATTTTCTTTCATAGTATTCATATACTCAAGGAATTGGAATACTTGCGGTTGTAATTGTTCAATAGGAGTCCACATAACCGCTTCTCTGGGATTACCGCTTACACGTACTGCTTTTTTACCATCAATAAATTCATTCGGGTCAATCAATGTATCAATATTGATAAACGCCTATTTATTGTTGTTTACGGCAATATTGTAAATAATCTATTTCAAGAACGCCGTGTTCAAATCTTGTAACTCGCCAACTAAGTCTGCGATACCACGGCGGGGGAATAATCTCAACGTGTCACGGATAGGACTAATTACAAAGAACGGATGGCGACCCATTGTATTTTCCTCCAAACGAACAATGGTATTGCCGACCATCGTAATAATCATATCTTCCAAAATGCCATCGTTATCAATATCTGTTTTAACGTAGCATTCATATAGAAGGAATTCTTTCTTTGCGTCCTCTTTGCCACGGTCATTAATCTTATCGTATGCACGAGGATTCAAGTCCGTTTCATAATCTGTACGTTGTACAGAACCATCGGTACCTTCGTCCTCTAATACGCCATCAATATTTTGGAACACCCCTTCACGTTCTCTTCTACGTAGATAATCGAGATTAACGATTTTTCTATGTGCTACGAAATCAACGTTCTCAAGAGATTTCGCCTCTGGACTAAATCTAAATTCAGACGGAGGAATTACCTCTAATTTCGGTTGATTTTTAGTAATATTTGTAGTCTCTTCATATTCTACGTTAAGAATTTCTGGGGCGACCTATTCTACAGACAATACGTTAATACGTGGGTTGGTTTGTAAATTCATTAATTCTTCGTGACTCATAACCAACTGTTTTGATTCGATGGTCGATTCCCTTTCCCAATAACACTTTACTATACCCAAATTGTCTACGAGAGAATTCTTAATCCAGTCGTAGAAAATAAGAAAACCATCGTTGCAACGTTCCAATTGGTATTTAATCAATTCAGAATGTGCGGCGGCGGCTTTTTCATCCTGTTCACTATTAACGCCCTATAATTTACAAATATCTTCGTTGCCAAAAAATACTTTAATGAGTGAAGGTATTGCCCATTCCACTGTATCGTGGAAGTCGCTTGCGGTTACGTCAGAAATATTTGTTAAGTTAGGGAATTTGTCTTTATAGTATTTTGCATCGCTTTCATAAACCTTGTGTCTACGAATAACTTCTGGCTCGATTTCTTCTTCGTAGTAATGGTCTGCTCTGTCGATTTCTCTTTTAACGTTTTCACGTATCTCCTCCAATTTCTCTTCGGAGATACCATATTCTTGAATCGTCTCTTGAGTCTCTTCCGGGCTTTCTACGATGACACCATCTGCCATTGAAGTTTCGGTATTTACATAGCCTTCTTGCGGTGCAGGAGGGTCTGGAAATACTGTGTCCTACTACACCAACGGGTCTTCGGGGAGAACTCCCGGAATCATTTCTTCGGGCATTTATCCACCTCCTTATAATGCTCCCGCATAAATGTTATTTCTAAATCTTGCGTTTCTCTTTATAGGAGTAACACAAATCTATTCAATATAGGCGAGAGAATCCAATAAATCATCATGTACCCCATGAGGGAACGCCAACATTTCGCCCTTTAATTCTGTCCACCAGTCTCCCGCATTTTCGGGAATCCACACAGAACCAGAAGAGAAACGTGGTTGTAATGCAGAAATACGTTCTTCTTTCTTCCTCTACGCCTTTAATTGCGTAATAGTGAAGAACATGTTTCTACGTGGCATCTCCTTCTCTAAGAAATGGCTTAGTGCCGCTTGATATGCGACTTTTTCTACGCCAACCTTCTACGGAGACCATTTGCCAACCATACGGAAAATCTCGTCTATAGTTTTTGTCGGGTCAAACCGACCATAAGAACAATCAAGGATGAACCAATGATTATCCTTATTCACCCCTACGACCATGATAGAAGTGAAATCTGCCGTAGCCTTTTGACTAATCGCCAAGTCCACGGTCATAAATATATTTAATTCGGGAATACGTAAATCCTTCCATCTGAATTCTTTAAAGTATTCCGTCTTGAATATCTGACTATCGGGAGAAATCGCTTCACACATACGTTCACGATACCAAATGTCTATTTTGCCTAATTTTTCATAAGTCTCTCGTTCGGAATCAATGAATTCTTTAGTGTATTTTCCCGCCCATGTGGGTTCCCCATCTTTTAATATGGGAATGCGTTCTGCCTAAAAACCAAGATATTCTTTATTATTTATAACACGTTCTATCAGACACGCCTCGCCCAAGTTGTTGCCAATCATAAAGATGCGGCATTTTTTCCCCAAGAAGGCTATATCAGATAAGAACCAATTATAATCTTTCTCCAACACTGTCTCAGAAGACATATCTTCCAAGTCCTGCGGGTCATCAATGATAATTAATTTCGGTCTTGTTTCACCGTGTAACAGACCACGGACAGATGAACCTTTACCATACGCATCTATGCGTACATTTATGGGATAACCATAAATGTCTTTAACAACGACCTCAAAGGTCTTATCATTATTCTTTTTGACTTCCACAAGATTAGAACATAATTTAGGGTCTGCCAGATAATCCTCTGCCAAGTCTTTGAGACGGGCAGATGCAAGCGTCTGGTTCGCCATGATGATTACGATGAAATTGTATTCTTTAGATGGGAAAACAAGTCTATATAAAGAATGGGAGCGTATTACTATTACCGATTTGCCGGATTCACGAAACGCCTCTTGTGCAAAATGCTTTTTTCCGTGTAAAAGAATATCAGACCACTCGTAATGAAACGGGGCGGGTTCGCAATCATCTGGAGACGGAAGGAATATCTTACGAAAGTCTACAATGGAATTGTATGCCATCTATAAGGCTTTAGCCTCTTGTTGGGCGATAATCTCATGTTCTTCGTTTAACGTAATAACCACCTCATTAAGTCGGGGTTTCTTCGCATTAATTCCATATATCGTGCCGCCACGTTGTCAACTAATTCCTCACTCGTAATATTGAATTTCTCTTCACTAAGTCCCACGTTATTATTTAAAAATATCATGTGGGTTAATTCATGGAGTAAGGAAAGTTTCTGTGTCTGTTCTGATAAATCAGACCCGATAAGTATTACCTAATCGTCACACGATACAACTCCATACATCTTCTATATAGAGGCAGGTGCTTCTGCGAATTTAAGGATGTCTATTTCTGGCACAAATTTTATTTTATATTCATAACAACCAAATTGAACCTTGCCAGTAAATCCTTTATCTCCCCACGTTTTTAATTTACGTTTTGTTCGGGGCTTCTCCTTTGTCTACTTTGCGTCTATTTTTTTCTCTTCCACAATCCCTCCGTATTATTTGCTCACGCAAATAAAAAAGACCACCGAAATGGTGGTCTTTAATTTTCTGGGGAGTGCAATTTTATAGAGTAGCACCCCATTAACTCTCTCTTATCGGACAAGTTCCGACCCGCACGATTGGACACTGCCCTACGATATATATGTACCTGCCTCTAAAAGAGGTCAAGTCATAAACAAATTTAGCGGTTTATTTCGGGACAAACCGCAAAAACCCATACATAAGGAGGTGATACTATGAGCCACTCTTTCTTCACTATTATTGTACCACATCCTGTTTTCCGTGTCAAATTTACAACGTGGACAAGTCCACGCTTTCACCACGGAGAGGTGTTTTGTTTTTTTGTGTATTAATACGCCCCTTTGGGGCGTAACCTCGTAGCGTAGCGGAGAGGTTCAAGTGTCTTTTTACTCCCTTTACTTATATCTCAGGCTCGGTTGTTTCATCCTGCAGGATTCAACAACCTCGCCTTCGATACCACTTCACTTCGTTCCGTGGTATTCCCTCTTTAATACGACCCTTGGGTCGTAACTCCGACCCGTAGGGGAGGAGTTCAAGGTCTACCCCCGCTCGTTCTCACTCGCACCCCCTATCAAGGGGGTTATCTTATAGTTCGGGTCGCATTTCCGCTCCCCTCACTATATAGCAGAAAAAAAAATAAAAACGTGCAAAAACCACAATATGTAGTTTTTTTGGTCGTTTTTTGGCACTTTTTACTATATGTTGTGGTGTTGTGTTATTTGTTGTTTTGTACCACTATATCTTGTGGTCTTATATTTTTTTGTGCATATATTTTGTGGGTGGTAAGTGATTCTTTAGGAGTCCCTTACTCTATATGTTGTGGTGTTGGTTGCTGTTACTAATACTATATGTAGTATGTGGGTTTGGTCGGTATGGATTTTTTTGTGAGAAATTTTTGTGGAGATTTTTATTGTATAAGTTCTCTTAATATATAATCTACCCACCTCTATTTCCGCTCTCAGATACACATGAACATTTATTCAAATGAACACATGAATATTTTTTAAAATGAAATAAATTTCAACAGAAAATTTGAAAATTAAATCTTTCATTTATATTATTCAAACAAAACTTGTCACTTCACTGTCTTATAATCTGTATTATGTTAAATTGTCTCTGGTCTGGGCGTTCTGGGCGGTAGTATTTATAGGAAGATTCTGCGGTATTTCAACTGTCTGTGCTAATATTTGCCTTGCCCTGTCACTTATTTCCGTATTGATGTTTACTTGTATCGCTGTTTTTGGCGTGGTTATACCTGCCCGGTCTAATAATGAATTTATCAGTGTTGCTTTTATACCATGTCCCACATTTTCGTCCATTATCATATTCAACGCCATGTCGACCAATACTGGGGTTGCCTGTTCTATTTTTTGCCTTGCCAAGTATAATGATTTACCTAACTGTTCTTTAATTCTATCATCTGCCAAATAACGTTCCGTTTGCTTTTGCGATAATGACAGTGTTTGCTACACTTTTGCCAAGTCTCCGCCTGTTTTTCTATATTCTTTTATGAAAGCCTGCTAAACATCAGACAGTGCCTTGCTTTTACGCATTTTATCACCTCTAAAAACGAAAATTTTCTTTCATTTAATAAATAAAAAAAGCCCAAAACGTGCAATTTTGCCAAAGCCCGCACCACGCCTACGTTTGCGACGCCTGACCCCACGCAAAGCCGCACCACGACTGGGATTTGACAAGCCACGAAATATGTGGTATAATGGTCTTGCAAGTCGGGGATGGCTTGCGGGGCAGTCAGCCACCGAGGTTGACAGACCACGAGAAATGTGGTACAATGTAATTGAGCAAGGGAAGCCGCCTCTCAAGCGGTCATGACTTGCAGGACTTTGACAAGAGGATACTGGACAGTCGTGAGACATGACCAGTCCGCATTATATGGCACGACCCGGCAGGGAAGCCCACTTCCGAACGTTGGCAAACGACAAGCCGACTTCAAAATGCTGAGCACTGATATAGATGCAATGAGGCATCCGATAGGAAGCGGAAACCCCTGAGAAGCGGGTCTAAGAGGCAGGAAGGAGAAGCGGGCGGACGCTTCAAAAGTCAAAAGTCCGTTCGTACCGATACAAGCGGTAACGCTTGTAGCAAGCAGAAAGTCATAACTCTTTCTAACACATGAAAGTCGTGGTACAGGGACGCAAGTCCCTGCACTACTTCAAGCACAAGGCACAAGGCTTGTGTTAGAAGTGGTGATAATGCCACAAAAAATTAAATGTGAAGATAGGTCGTCGTGCCTATCATGGGCTATGCCCAGAAGGAGTCTATCATGACTAATACTAACAATTCTGCAAAAACCAACATTGAAACCGTAGCAAAATTTATCGACAAGGTATCTGAATACGTTCGGTCCGATAACGGGCATAAGGCGTTGGCAATGGTACTGAGTGTTCGGTTTAAAAAGGAAGACAAGTCCATTAAGACCGAAGACAGCCATGGTTTCAAGGCTTATGCGAACGCCGTTCGTGAAGCGGCGAAGGCTATCGGCGTGAAAGCGTACTACACCTCTTTCATTGCACAGTATAAGTACGACGAAAAGGGCGAATACGTAAGAGACGAATTCGGTGACCGTGTTAAGACCAATGTCGGGGGCTGGCTGTTTGAAGTCGCTGGCGGTGGCACTTATGACAAGGCGTTACTTCTGAAAGCAGTCGACAAGGCGAAAGCCATTTTGAGGGATGGCGTGGCAGATGGTACTTATGTACTGGCAGAAAAGAAAGAGAAAAAGGCGTCTGTTAAGAGGGTGACTAAGAGTGAATTGGAAGCACAGAACAACCTCTTGAAAGAACAGATGGCGGCTATGCAGAAGCAGATGGCAGAATTAATGGCGGCTATGCAGAAGCAGGCTAAATAAGGGGGGAGGATGTCTGAGAGGATACCCCGAAAGGGGTATCTTCTAATGACAGTCTCACTGTCAAAAGGTTATGGCTCTGTATCACTTGATGGGTATAATCCCGGTCTATGCAGTGTTAAAAGCACGATAGAAAGGTCAAACCTATAGAAGAGAGGTAGGTAGGACGGGATAAGTCGTGCCGTTGCCAGTGACAACGGATAAGAGGTAGGATGGACGGGGCTTATCATGCTATGGGGTCGATTATACCTGTCAAGTGGTATAGATGGCATAACTACAAAAATGTGTAAAAAGGAGCGATTATTATGACTAACAGGTTTAATCCAGTAACATTCATGGGGACAGGCTTCGAATATGCTCTGAGGGGCAATGAAAGTGAGGGCTTTACCGTAGTGACGGTATTGTCTAAGGCAAAACGCCACTTCCCTACATTAGGGGAAGCACACAAGGCTATTAATCGGTCTTTCAGAGTGTTTATGGCAAACCGAGGGTAACTCTAAGGGAACGCCCATGGTAGGGCGTTCTCTGAGCGGTACGCTCAGAAAAAAATGTGTGGAGGGCGTTATATATGACTAAGTTAAAACAGGTGCGGAATTTAATCTTATACGCATGGTATCTGATGTGGGCAGGGCTTCCCTTAATCGTGGGGGGCATCCTCTTCGGGGCAATTCTGATTACATTCGGGTATCACTTCTTGAGAGTGCTTGGAGGGATTTAACCATGGCAAAGAAATCTAAGGATAAGCGTTATAGGATAATCGTGCAAGTGGGTATCTGGAATAGTACCATGACAAGGGTATATCGCTATGAAAGGCAGACTGTCTTAGTAACGGCAAAGAGTGCAAAAAAAGCCTTAGAAAAGGCGTGTGTCAAGGGTACTGTTCTGAGGGTCGTGCAAGGGTAGCATTGTTAGGGCGTCTCACGTGTGGGGCGTCCTATAGAGTGTTACAGAAAACATTCTAAGGGGTTTATGACTACAAATTGCTTCTAAGGGGGTGAACATCAAATGCACTATCTCTTATACTTCTTACTGGTAATGTACGTTCTTATCTCATAAGGAGGGAATCATGGATTATTGGGAAGATGAGGGAACAATAGTTAAAGATTAAGTTATGTATTTGCCAGTCTCTATAGGGCGTCTCACTGTGGACAAGTGGGGCGTCTTATTAGACACTGGAAACAGGGTCTAAAAATGTGTTGGAGGGATTATTATGAAAAACGCTGACTTTAATTCCATTATAAAAAGATTAGCCGATGAATTGCAGGATAATCTTAAAACGACTGAATTCATTAAGAAGAAAGTCGATGGATTAGTAGATGAGGTGGTTTCTCTAAGGCGTGAAAATATCGCTTTAAAAGAAGAGAACGATATTCTAAAAAAGTATGCCTCCCTGCTATTGGGTGAATACGGATATAACACGCAACAAGGTTTAAATCGTGTTATAGGCGATATTTCCAGAAAAGAGAAAGTTATTTCTGACTGGAATGAAGAGGTAGAGTTTGAAAAGGAAGTCGGAGAGATTTAAGCGTCTAAGTAAGGCAGGGTCTCCCCTGCCCTTACTATAAGGGTACAAGATATTGTGCCTTTATAGTAGGTAAACCTACAAAATGTGTTAGTCAAGAGGAGGTATGATTATGATAAAGGAATTGAGTACAACTCATTATACCAAAAATTATCGTGTTTTTAAAGACACGACAAGCGGTGATATTTATTTGAAGTCATACAATTCATGGGTGGCGAAATTTACTTATGACGGCATGACATTATCACTGGGTAGAGACTGGGATTATTCTTCTACAACCAAACGACATATTCAATGGTTTTTGAGAGAAATTATTCATATCCCATACTCTACAGAGGAATTGCGTGAAATGGTTTCAAATGGATATATCCAAATCTATGAGTTTTCTCCGTATTCAGAAGATAGTATTTACAGAATTAGATAATCTTGCTCAGAATACCGCCCTGTAAGGGGCGGTTTTCTTATGGAGGATTATGTATTCTCCCCTACTCTATGAGTGGGAAATCTAAAATGTGTTAGTTAAAGAGAGGAAGTGTTATGACATGTTAAGATTTGTCGATGGTGTTCTTCGTAATTCGTTTGGTACTGTCAATTGCGTTATTACTCACCAACCTATTACTCTAAGTGATTTAAGGGAACCATTGTCTGCATCTGAGATGGGAGACCACGACGCCATTGTGAGAAAGTTGTACGTTTGCAATGGGCGTCTGTATTCTAAGGCAGAAGCAGAAAAATGGGTAACTTGTCCTATATGTGGTAGGAAAGAACATCCCGCTTTTATGCACCACACTGATGAATTCGGTGATGTGTGTAATGAGTGTATGCAAGAAAACCTTGCTCAGTGTGAGCATTGTGGTCGTCTTGTAAGGCGAGAAGATGGGCGTTATTGGATAGTAAACGTGGGTAATGAACGTGACAGACAGTTCCTCTGTAATGAATGCACTGCGGATGGAGACTTCTCTATAGACGGAGTTGGCGATTATCTAATGTGTGACCATTGCGGAGACTTAATCCTCCGTTCAGAAGTCGAAAATACTGACAATGGTATTGTATGCCAACGTTGTAATCGGAATATGAACGGAGATTGTGTTCACCCATACCATTACAGGCAAGACCCCGGTTATGGAATGCAATTCTTAGGAATCGAAGAACGCACTAATAAACCCATGTTGGGGGTTGAATTAGAAATTGAGGGTGCAGGCGAAAGCGATTCTAATGCGACGGAAATCCGTACCGCTATTGGTAAGAATCGTGTTGTAGCCTGTCACGATTCGTCCTTACATCATGGGTTTGAATTAGTGTCCTGCCCTGCTAATCTTACTCATCATCTTAATTCCATTAATTGGGAAGCAGGTATGAAGAAAGCAAGGGAATTGGGGTACGTTTCTCACGATGGTGGTCACTGTGGACTTCATGTTCATATTGACCGCAAGTATTTTGAGAATCAAGACAAAGAAGAAGTAGAAGCCAAATTCTTTATATCGTTTAGGAATAATCTTGAGTGGATTAAGTTGTTCTCAAGGAGATTTTACTATGAGTATTGCATCATAAATGGGTACGAACGATATGAGGACGGGTCGTCCGATACATTGGGACACATTCCTTATCCTCCCGATAAGGTGTGGGTAGCCAATAAGAAACAGACATACGGACGGCACATGGCTCTTAACTTCGAGCCGTCTAATACCATTGAAGTAAGAATCTTTAGAGGAACGTTGAATTACAAAACGTTCGTTGCCACACTTCAATTTGTAACCATGTGGGCGAAATTTGTTAAGCATACTGGCTATGAACAAATCGTTAAGTTGCGGTTACAGAATTTTGTTAACGCCGCAGAGAATGAGGGTTATACAGAATTCCTTGATTACCTCAAATCACGTGGGATTATTGAGGGTGGCAGGACTGGTTATTGATGTCAATTTAAAGGGACAACTTCGGTTGTCTCTTTATGTGGGTACCAATACCCAAAAACAAATGTGAGTTATGACAAAAGGAGGTTGGTAATCATGTGTATCATCATGTATTGCCCTGCGAAGAAATCCATTAAGGAGGAAAAAATTCGTACCGCATTTGAAAACAACCCAGATGGGGCAGGTATCATGTGGTACGACACTGAGGGTGGCGTACACTATCGAAAAGGTTTTACGGATGCCGACAAATTAGTGAATTTCTTTAAAGGGTTAGGTACAGAAACGCCAAGGGCTATTCATTGTAGGATAGCGACTTCGGGGAAAATCTCTACTAAGACCTGTCACCCGTTTCCTATCGTTGAAAAGATAGAGGACATGGGTAACGAAAAGGGAGACCCCGAGTGGGGTGCTATGATGCACAACGGTGTCTTTACTTCTTACACTCCGAAAGAGGGAATGAAAGCAGAGTATTCAGACACGATGAATTATAACCGATATGTGATATTCCCACTGGTTTCTAATGGGGCTATCTATAATCAAGGTGTTATAAATCTACTGTCTGACATGACAAGTCGTGTTCTTCTCTTCCTTCCAGACTTTATGGTTGGGCGTTTCGGGTCGTGGGTAGAAGATAAAGACGATGGTTTCTTCGCAAGTAATGATTCGTACAAGTATATCAAGTATGTTTATCATTACTCTAAACCTACTTATCCGTATACGACAAATGCCACAGATTATGATTATGAATATACGGATGATGGTTGGTGGAAATTGAAGTCAAGAAAACCAACGTGCGAAACGGCTTCGGTCATTAAAAAGCCACAGTATACCTACTCCATTATGGTCAATGCGAAATCCTATATGGACGCATACGACTTAATGGATGAATTCTTGGCTCGGTATCATGGCTTAATTGATGATGAGGATTACGTAGTAGAAACGTTGGAAGCCCTTGACGAAGGCATTTACGAATTCTCTTTTGATTCGTATGAAAACATTGAACAGTATCAGAAAGTGAAAGAACCGTTCTTTGTATCGTATTGGCAGAAAATCGTAGATGTTAAATGAGAGGTGTGTTGTTAAGGCGTCCCGATGGGGCGTCTTATAGAGCAAACCGCTCTAATAAATGTGTTAGTTAAGAGAAAGGAGACTTGTCTATGTACTCTGTAACGGAAAACGATGTTGTTCTTTGCAATGGCAGACCTCTTCGTTGTCACAATTGTGGCGAGGTAATCAAAACATCTGACTTACTGGATGCGTTACCAGATAATCCTACAGACGACGACTTTAATTTTCAGAAGGACGGGCATGGGAATATATTTTGTCAAGGCTGTGCTTCTGATTTTGTCGAATGTGATGACTGCGGTAAATCGTATCACCAAAACGATATGATTTATCTCAGCGATAGGAACGTATTTGTTTGTCAAGATTGTGTTGATGACCATTATGTACTTTGCGATGACTGTAGGGAGTATGTCCACGTTGACGATTCATACTGTTATGAATTGTACAATGGTGATACGGTAGATTTATGTGAATCGTGTGCCGAGGACTATTACGAATGTGATGGTTGTGGGTACTACGCTCACAGAGATGATATGGATATTAGTAACGATGGAAGTTATTATTGCCCTAATTGCAGAGAGGAGCATGGAAACATGGGAATTCATTCTTATCATTACAGTAACGACCCGGCTTATAACATGGATTACTTAGGGATTGACGAACGTGAACAGTATCCGATGATTGGCGTGGAATTAGAGGTTGAATCACGTGGAGATGGTTACTCTACTCTGTGTGAGGAAGCCGATGATGTCCGTTCTAATATCGGTAACGACTACGTGGTAACATGTAGTGACTGTTCTCTGACTGATGGGTTTGAGATTATCTCTTGCCCTGCCAACCTTAAGCACCATAAAGAAACCCTTAATTGGGAAGAGGGTCTCAAGTATTTAAGAGGGAACGGCTTCCGTTCTCATAACGGAGGGCATTGTGGTCTGCATACTCATATTGATAGAGGTTATTTCGGCGATATGGATATGGACGATGTTGAAGCAATGTTCTTTGTTTCCTTCCGTAACAATATGGAATGGATTAAATTGTTTTCGAGGAGACGGAATTACGATTACTGCCAGCCGAATGGATATGATGACTATGAAGTAGCCAATATCGACAAGTTCATCGCACCGCCGTCTAAAGCGTGGGTGAAACGTAAGAAACAGGGCGACCGCTATTGTGCTATTAACTTTCAACCCGAAAATACCATTGAAGTAAGAATCTTCCGTGGTACTTTGAAGTTTGAAACATTCATGGCAACATTAGAATTCGTTTCCCTGTGGGCGTACATCGTAAAAAGAAGTACCGCTTCCAATATCTGCAACGTTGATTTAAATACGTTTAAAGATATTGCGAAGTATAAAGGGTACAAATACTTCTTGGATTACGTTAAGGATAGGGTCGATGTTAACGACCAGTCCTCTACCGCAAATCAAGAGGGTAACGCTTAAGTATCAACCTATGCCCATCATATACTGGTGGGCATACATGGGTACTTAACCCAAAACAAATGTGTTATGGTAAAAGAAAGGAATGATGTTATGACTATAGGGAAAATTATCATGTATTCTCTTTCATCTAATGTTAACATTAATTTAGAAGAAATGGAAGATAAGGCAAGGGAATTAGGTATTCCTATTGATTTACTTCCGACTACTGATGATGTTAATATTAAGAGGATAAGAAAAATGTTAGAGAAAACCTTTAGGCTCTGCTATTCTGTAAAGATACGCAAGAATGGTGGGGCTGTATTTATTCCACGACAATATATCCACTGTTGGTATAAAATCAAGGAATTACTTCTCTCAATGGATGCCCTAAAAGATGTCGTTGAAATATTTGTAAGCGATAACGATAGGGATATTATCTTTGATATTATTGAGGAAGAGATGGAGGTTTTCTTTGACAAAGAGACTTCGCCATTTAAAGACAGTAATGGGCGTATCGGTTTACCACATGGTAGAATTGATGCTCTCTATTGTGCAAATGCAAGAATATATGAAGCAAGAAAGAAAGCAGAAATATATTCTACTGCACTTGGATTAGAGATGGGGGTATATGGTAAGAAAGTCGTTTCTCTATGCGAGTGGATTAAGAGGGGTATAGAAAATAGAATCGAAGAGATAGAAGAAGATAGTCTCTACGATTAGTCTTTAGAATAACGAAGCATAGGGTTTTCACACATTTCCCCTATGTGGGATTATTCGCATTAGAAAAAGCCGAGGTGTAAAAACCTCGGCTTATTTTTTTTACCCATTTTTAATTATATAGAACGTGCGTTTAATTGACAATATTTCTTTGTAGTCATATAATAAGAGTGCGGGAGGATTAGTCACCCGCCCGCCTCTTTTTGTGGCGACTTGTCGCCCTAACACATTTACCTCCTGTGTCTATATGATATGGGAGGGTTTTATTTTATGACATTCTGTATAGGCTCCCAGTTCTTTGTATCGTCTATTTCTATGTAGGCGTCTCCAGAGAATTGGGAGCCTATTTTTTTTACCATTTTTTCACAGTCGAAGTGTCCTTCTAATATGGGTCTTATCTGTTCGTTCTTCTATACATCGGGGATTACAAGGGTCTTTGGTATAATATCCTTTGCGTGACAAGATATTATATCTCCATTTGTATATCTACCACGATATACGTAAAGGCAAGGAGTATGAAAATACTTCTCACGTATTTGATTACATAATAATTGATACGCTTCTAATCGTATTATATCATCTGAACGCCCAGTCTTTAATTCAACGAACATCGTTTCTCCGTCTTTAGAAATCATCATGTCGGGGGATAGACGGATAGAGAGAGAGACTGGAGAGGGATTTTTTCTTAGGGCATAAATAACTTTTGTGTCGTAATTATGATGGTACGATAAATCGGTTACTCTATAACCAAACCTTTCACATAAAGAAGTGAAATCTTTTTCAAGACTTAAATGAGAATAAGCGAGGGGATGCTCATATGAATACGTGATTTTCACCCCCATTTCTTATTGCAGTGAATTCCTCTTTCAACATTTCATTTGTTTTCTTTATATCACGACTTACCGTTGAACGGTGTACGTTATAAAGTTTCCCTATGTCTGTGAATTTCATGCCATCACTTTTTAACAGATAAAAGTTAACGCTTCTTTTAGAAAGGCGACTTAACACAAACGTTTCTGCTCTTGATATTTGTTCTCTGTCTAATTTGTCTATGATAATATCTTCGGGGCTATGGGTATAAAGCCTGTCATTTCCTACAACACGGATTCTATCTTCCCTATTTTTTACCTTTGCCTGTTGTGCTTTTAATTGGTTATTGTTAAGGTGTTCTATTCTCCGTATTAAATCGTCGGCTTCTCCCTATATCATTCCATACCCATGACGCTCGGGGTGTTGTTCGTTTATAATTTTTTCTCTCTCTATTGCGTCCTAAACAATTTGTTCTAAAGTGTCAGAAGGCTTCTTCCCTCTTGTCTCCAATTATTTTACTCCCGTACTACCGAAACCACCTTTCCCCCTTTTTGTTTCTGAAACGGTTTTGGTCTGTACTAATTCTGCCTTTTCAATCTTAATAGGCATAGCCTGTGCAATGCGGTCTCCTCTTTTTACAACGATTGTTCCTTCGGGTAAGTAACCATAATTGAAATCGTTATCTATAACCTTACCATCTACAGTAATATATGCAGGGACAAGGTTGTTCATCATAGGCTTAGGCATTGCGTTTTCTAAAAGGATACGAACCTCTCCTCTATAGTCATTATCAATTACGCCAACGGAATTTGCGAAGCGTAACATTGTCTTAGAGGAAATACCGCTACGTGGGTATAACATAATTCCGTATCCCTTTTCGGGTTCAAAGATTAATCCAGTCCCTATAGAAACACTTTCGGAGGGTCTAATTACTGCACTCTCTGCGGCGTAAATATCGAAACAAGAGGAATCTTCCGTAGCGTAGCGGGGGGCTTTAAGTCCACCCTTTGTATATTTGAATTTTATTTCCATTTCTTTTCTCCTACAAACTCTGTGTTATTAAATAAATCTTCTAATTCGTCACGGTACTTCTCATTAAATAATAACTTCTGATTCTTTGATGCGGGGAATGTACCTTCGGGGTTTAGATTATCTTTATCAAAAGAACCACACTTTACTATATCGTAGAATTTCCACACCCAAGGGTGTAAGTCGCTCTCGTCTGCTCCAGTAAATAACCAAATCTTATACTTACTTGAGAAATAATATGAGACTAATTCACTGAATATGTACGCATTAAATTCTTTTTGGCAAAGTAAATCTCCACCAGATATATAGATGTTCTGAATAAGATTATCAAAGGGTTTAATCCTATTCAATATTTCTTTACAGAAATTCGTTACATCTACCTCTTCCCCACCATCAAAGGGTTGAGTGTCGGGGTTATGACACCCCGGACACTTTCTATAACAACCTTGTACGTAAATTTCAAACGACTTATTCTTTAGGGAGTATTCCGTCCCCGCTATTCTAATCTTCACTGGTATTCTCCTCTCTTATAATCCTTATCGTTGAGTATCGTTTACCATTTAATTGAAAACCATTTAACGTAAATCTAAGGTCGCACCTTAATATAGCAGAAAGGAACGAAATCTCTTCGGGTTTTTCAACGTCTACATAGAGATAACCACAATTATCTTTAATCATCAGACCAAATTGTCTTGCGAATAAATGGGTCTCTAACGTTTTTCTATCTTCGTCATCGCAACCTAATAATACCAGTCTCACTATTATCACTCCATTAAATTTTGTAGAACTTTCTATCTGGGAAGTCGTGTTCCCTACGTTTGATATGCCAATTCTTTGTGTTAGTAAGGAAGCCTACAACGCGTGTTAATTTGTCTGTAATCTTTTTACCGCAATGGGGGCATGTCTCTAAATCTCTGCCAACCGATACGTGACCATCTTCACATACATTGATTACGTAATTGACGGCTTGATAGATTACGCCCTGTTTTGCAGAGGAAGAAATTAAATCCACAATATCTTGAGGGTCTTTAATCTGTTCCGCTACGTTAATGTGCATGATTGCCCCGCCAGTCATAAGGTGGTCGAATTTGCCTTGTAACAGAATGCGGTTTAACAAGTCTGTCTGTACAGTCAGAGGGATAAATTGGTTAGAATAGAATTCGTACCCTTTCTTATTATATCCAAGAATCTTATCTGCCTGTGCTAATTTAATCGCACTGTTTTCGGAGGGAGTCTGTTCGCAATTATGTGGATAACCGAAACGTTTTTCCTGTTCCTTATTTACTGCGTTAACAGTCTCAAGAATCTTCTCTACGAAGTCCTGTCCTTCTTTAGAGAGGATGTCAAGCCCAAGAATTTCAACCGCTTCATTAATGCCGTTCAACCCACAAGTAGAATACTGTTTCTTTAAATCCATAAACCCAAGGGAGTACAAAGGAAGATTATGATTTTTAATTCTCTTCTTGATTACGTGGCGTTTTGTAGCGTTAATCTCTGCACACATCTTAACCTTATCTTTCAGAGATTCCAAGAAAATATCTTCCATCGAGGGAAGTTTATCCCCGAATAAATGTTTTTGATGTACCACTTCGTATGCGATACGAGGGAGGTTAATCGTTGTTACGGACAGAGAACCAATCTTAGTGCCACCCGCACCAAACGTATTAAAGTATTCGTGGTCTGCTTCACTTCTCAAACGACAACAAGAAGAAAGGGTAGATGTACTTCCAGAATAATAATTCATCCAACCAAATTTAAGATTCTTTTCTGCGACAAGTCGCAAGAAGTCTTTATCTAAGATTTCTTTATTATCATCTATAGCGAAACATGCAGTTGTAACAGGGAATGTACAAGGGGTATTCTCTAATGTCTCATTCATAACATCCATGTACATAATCTGTAATTTTTTTACTGTTTCGGGATTCGGTCTTGAACCATCGGGGAACATGTATTCACTACACATTTTGTTCAAGAAGTTATCATCGAATACGGATACGTTTGTGAACGCACTCTGATGACCACCACGGAAGGGTTGGTTTACGGAGAAAATAAAGGACTGAATCTGTTGCTTAACTTCGGGGTCTGTAATTGCACCAATGGCAACTTCTTTATCGTAGAAATATGACATACAGATTAAGAAGTCTGCCAGTCCAACCGCACCCGCCACGCTATTACTTGCATACGTAACAAATTGAATCATCTGATTTACGTATGAATTTAAATGTTTGGGTGGCATTGACTTTATCTTATTTACAAAAGGTAATCCGCTATACACAACATCTAAACAAGAGAAGTTAAAACAATAAGGGGTGGTCGCAAACTTATGGAAGTCATTGATGTAATACTCTTTAAAGAATTGTCCACGACACAACCTTTCTGCTTCTTCAACACCAAATAATTTCTTTCCGTATTTCCATAACAGATAGTATGCGTTTAAACGGAACAGGGGTTTAGGAACTTCTGCTTCGTAGGCAATAATACTAATGTCGTCTACGTTAGCATTACTGTCTACAGAAACATCTGCCGCCGCTTGGTCTGCCTTGCCAAAGAATTTTTTAGAGAAGGAAACCATGTCGGTCTGCTTACCTATACCATCAAGGGTAGCCAATTCATTATATTCCGTGGAGCCCTTTAATGATTCCATGAAATCGTCGAATTCTTTTTCATACGCAAAATTAATTAGCATTCTTATCACCTTCAATTTTCGGTTCGGGGTCTGGATTTTTGGGAGGCATGGGGTTCTGTAACCACGCCTTAAATTCGCTTACAGAGAATGCGGGTACTCCTCTTGCCACATGGACATCAATTAAATTTTTACAAGCAACCGCTTCTTCTCTCTTATCACTACGAAAGATAACCACTACTGTTTCATCTTCGTATAAATCTTTAATGTCAGAGCCATCTCTATCTACTAATTTTCCACGTGTGCCCGGCTTAACAATGCCGTATACACGATAAATCTTTTTCTAATTCTTATCGTAATAAGAATCTACACCATACCCGATTACATCAATAGAACGAAAGGGCTTTTCAGTAACAATTGTTATCATTAAATTTTCCTCCGATTTTGTTTGCAGTCTTAAATTTAACCGCAAAATAAAATTGTCTTTTACCAAATTCTTTCATAGCGACTATCTCTGATTCGTCTTGATGAAACCATTTAACCAGAGTATTACATCTTGCCGCATTAATCTTTGTTCCTCCTTCTGGGAGGATTCCCTCTTTACAGAGGGAAATAAATTCGTCTTGTGTTAGTACGTAACACAGATGCTCAATACTTTTTACATGCCAAGGTTTATTGTGCCTTACGCCTACTATATATGCGGGCAACTTCATTCTTGACTTAACTTCTACACGGATTAATTTTTTTCCGCATGTAATATTTACGTCTCCATGCAGGTCTTTATGTTTAACAAATTTCAATGCACCCGACATTGTTACTCTTTCTGCGGGGATACCATTTTCATTGAGGAATCTTTCTAATTGCTTCTCCGTAGTATATCCACGGTGCTTATTATTCCTCCCCCTTCTCTGTATTGGACTCATCTCTGACGACTTTATCTTTGTCATTACTATTATCCACCACCGATTGAGGTAATTTTACATACAGTCCACAGATACATTTTCCATCCATGCGATAATTCTTACACGGACACATAGTATCTCTGTCTTTTTTAGGTTGACACGGACAATACCCA